>Ga0172379_10000069_pt1 | contig 262028 bp, 228 predicted proteins | sample GrowelOW334metaG_FD_119756 | JGI IMG/M metagenome (GOLD analysis project Ga0172379, IMG submission 119756) | Groundwater microbial communities from an aquifer near a municipal landfill in Southern Ontario, Canada - Groundwater well OW334 metaG | ecosystem: Environmental > Aquatic > Deep... | reverse complement strand
TGCCATGAATGGTGTAGGGCCCCTTCAAAGACGACACCCAAGGAACGTTGGGCAGGATATAATTCCAGGGATTAGACGGCCCATAATACCAGCTCATAGTAACTTTGGGACGTTTCAAATAAATATTATATTCCCCTGTCGGGGTCGGCGTGCTGGCTTTGCCGGAAGAAATCAAGAAATCGCCCAGCCGCTGGCCGTCCTGCCAATAAGTCAACACTTGTTTAATCAAATCAACGGTGATAAATTTGTAAGAACGGCTTTTAAGTTCGCCAACGCGCTCGGGCACGGTGATGATTTCCGCTATGCCGTCGTTATTGGTGTCGGTCATGGCCACCTTGACCCCCCGATCAAATCCTTCCGAACTGTAAGCCATAAAATCGCTTAAGCGCTTGCCGGAAAAATCGTAAATGCTCACCCAGTCACTGCCGTTAAAGCTTAAGCCCACCGCTAATTCGTCTTTGCCGTCGCCATTGACATCGCCGGCGGCCAAATTGAATCCGCCATGGTAATTGGCGTCGCCGATGGCGATAATGGAAACTATTTTATTCTCCTGATCAAAAATATACACTTCGGCGGCATTGCCCGAACCGCCGGCTAAAGCGATTTCCTTGGCGCCGTCGCCGTTAAAATCGCCTACCGCGGCCTTAAGTCCGGAAAAATAGTCGGCCAGCCAATTGGGCTTGACGCTTCTGATCTGATGTCCGTCATTACCCAAAAACAATACTTCGGCCGAAGTATTGTAATTGCTGAAAGCTAAAATTTCCGATTGGTTGTCGCGGCCCAAATCGGCGGCCAAGACCCTGACGCCTTTGCGATCATCGCTGTTAAAAGGAAAAAAAGAATTTTGCGGCTGATCGCCCCGGAACACCCGGACGTGCGGACCGCCGCCATATCCGGCGCCGGTTACGGTTTCTATATGTCCGTCAGCGTCCAAGTCGGCGGCTGACACATAAACTCCGCCGCGAAAATTATCGCCATAAGCCAAAAACTCGTATTGCTTGATGCCGTCTGCATTATACGCTTCAACGAGCGGCTGATTGCCGCCTCCGGCCGAAACGATGATAATCGGATTTTCTTGGCCGCCTTTGGCCGCGGCCAAATCAATGCTGCCGGCATAGCCGTCGCCAAACACCGTAAAGCTTTTTTGCAAAATTCCGCGCCAATTAAAAATCCTAACCTCGGGCTTAACCGAATCAGCGGCTTTAACCGTTACTGGCGCGACCAGAAAGGTTAGGAGTAAAAAACAGATCAGAACTGAAATGTTTTTCATAAAAAAATTATTCCCCCTTGCGGAAATGGTCAATTAAAACGATATTTTTGTTTTCCAGCAGATCAAACAGGAAACGATCAGCCAGAGCGCGACGATAAGTATAGTCGCTTTTGCTCATAACCGTGTAATTGATTGTCCGACCGACTTCACGTTCAAACGCGGCCACCAGCCGAGCCAGCTTGGCGCGATTGGCGCCGCCGACAATCAGCATATCCGCCGGAGCGTCTTCGCGGCCGACAAACAATCCGGACAACAAAAATAAATCAATATTGCCCAGTTTCTCCACTTTACCCACCAGCGCGCGCTCCATAAGCAAATGCGATTTGACCAAAATGGAACGCAATTCTTCAGTAAAAGGAAACTCGGGATTGAGCTGATAATATTTGCGGTTGTCTCCGGCTTGCCCTTCCACTTTTTCCGCCTTATCAAAACAGCTGACAATCTGCAAATCCTGCAAATTTTCCAACTCGCGCCGAATGGCGTTGAGATGGGAATCCAAATTACGCGCCAACTCGCGGACAAAATAGGGTTGGTTGGGGTTATTCAGAAAAAGTTTAAGCAAGAGTACTCTGGTTTTGGAGCCGAATAATTTTTCTAACATAAAACTGGCCTCACGGCTTGATATTAAGATATATATATTGTATAATATTACTATCATAATGTAAAGGGCTAAACTTAAGCAAATTCTGAATTTTCTCGCCTAAATGGAAGGAAAAAACCTGACAACAGCCCGATTGGCTATGGAAGCCGATGCCAACATCATCGGCAGCGCTTTTGTCGTCAAGCCGGAAAAAACCCTGACTAACCGGCTGGGCGTGATTTTTGGCATTGCGGAAATTTACAATTTGAACGATATTTTCATTGATCGGGTATTAGACGCCATTGGCGACCTGAAAACCGAGTATTATCTGCCGCCGTTTGACGATAAAAAGCCGGAGCGACGTTTTGAGGAGGCATTAACCAGGGCCAATCGCCGCATTAGCGCGGCTGTCAGCGAATCAATCCATCCGGTTGATCTTAGAAACCTGCGCATAGTCATGGGCTTGTCCTTAGGCAACAAGATTTTCTTAAGCCACACCGGCCGTTCCCAGGCCTTATTCTTCCGCCAGAAAAAAAACGGCGGTTTGCTGATTTTAAACATTCTGGACACGGGCGAAGAACGGCCGAAACCGGAACCGGAAAAAGTTTTCTCCAATATTATCTCCGGCGAAATCACGGCGCGCGATACGCTCATGGTGTGCAACAACGAATTTTTGTCGCTGCTGTCGCAAAACGATTTGGGCGAAATGCTGGCTTTGGCGCCGGTTGAAGAGGGACTGAAAAAATTAGAAGCGACTCTGCGCTCCCAACCGTTAAAATCCAATTATTATTCAGTCCTGCTTAAATCAGCCGACTTTCAGCCCGCCGCTTCAACGGCGCCCGCTGACGGAGCGATTGCTTCAGCCACACCAGCGGCGGGGGCGGCGTATCAGTTTGATCGGTTGCGGGTTGACAATCCCCGGCCGGCCGGACCCGGGCAAACTTCTCCGACCGAAAGCAAAACCCAGTCGTCAATAGACCGCCTGCTTATCACCCAGGTGCGAACCGAACAATATTTGACGCCCTCGCTCATGCCGGCCTGGCAAAAATTTTTCGTTTTGCTTTTCAAATATCTTAAGGTGGTTTTGGTCTGGCTGGCGCGGGGATCAAACGTCGCCTTGGTCTGGCTGGGACGCCGGCTTCACGCCGGCTATAACTTTTTAGCCGATAAGATTATTGCCGGCCGGGCCGCCAAAGCCAAGCGCATCATCAACACCATTGAACCGGAACGCGAATTAAAACAACCGACCCAAAAAGAAGTTTTGGATGAAGAGTTAGCGACTGACGAATTCATGTCAGCGCCTGAACCACTAACCAGCGAAACGGCGCCAAGCGGGATGACGCCGGATGTCATGGAACCGCCGCGCGGCGGGTCTCCGCTTAACTGGCAGGAAAAGTTCAGCTCGGGACGATTGGCGCAAAAGATTAACGGCTGGACAAACGGCCTGATTGAAAATTTTCTCGGCCTGAATATCTGGCAAAAAATTTCGCTTATCGCCGCCCTGATTTTGCTTTTGGTTTTCAGTCAGAGCGTGGTGTGGATCGGGCGCTCTTCGGAAATGAATTCGCCCAGAACTTCGCCCGTCGGCAAAATCGGCAATCAAATCCAGGGCCTGGTGGATAACGCCGAAGCGCAAAACATCTTTAATGACGAGAAAGGCGCTTACGCCTCTCTGGCCCAAGCCGAAGAACTGTTAAAATCCATCCCAATCAAACGTTCCAATCAAGCCACGATAAACGATTTGCGACAAAAAATAGATGATGTCCGGAGAATTCTGGGCAAAGAAACAAACTTAACCGATCTCAAGCCGGCGATTGATTTAAAACTCAATAATCCCTCGGCCAAGCTGGTCGGTTTGGCCAAAACCGGCAAATATTTCTGGGTATTCAATAACAGCGACGCCAAATTCTATCGTTTGGATTCCGGCACCTGGCAATGGACTGCGGCCACTTCCGCCATCACCGGCGCCAAGAAGCTGACGGCGATTGATGACAAAAATTTAATTGTTATCGCTAACGACAATTCAGCTTACAAGCTGACATTGGCCAATATGTCGGCGGTAAAATTCAAACCGAGCAAAGATTATTTTAACATTAAAATTGATTTGAAATCATTAACGCTGGAGCCGCCTATCGCCTCTTCCACCATCAGCCAGTCGGCCAAAGACGGCGCCTACCAATACTTATTGGACGCGACTGTCGGGCGGTTGGTTGTTTTAGGCGACAAAAATGCGTTAAAACGCCAATACACCGGGCCGTTTATCACTTCCACCGCTTCCTTTATCGGCTCCGCCAAAGACAAAAAGTTCTGGACATTGTTTGACGGTAAAATTTATCAGATCAACTGGGATTTTTAGACCTGCCATTCCCGCACTCCTTTCGTCATTCCCGCACTCCTTTCGTCATTCCCGCGTATCTTGCCTACCGGCAGGCAGGGGCGGGAATCCAGATTATAATTTTTCACGATACCCCTTCGTCATTCCCGCGTAGGCGGGAATCCAGATTATAATCTTTTTCACGATACCCCTTCGTCATTCCCGCGTAGGCGGGAATCCATTCTGGGACGGAGCCGAAGGATCTCAAATTTAATTTTCATGATACTTTTCTCTAGAGAAAAGTATCACCAAAGAGTCGCGAGCGAAGCAAAATCATGGCTGGATTTTATGCTTCACTCCCGAAAAGTTTCTGACGCTGCGCTTGCAAAACTTTTCTGGTCGTTCTCGCATAAAATCGCACAAAATTTTGTTATGCTCGCATTTTTAAATACAAAATAAAAAACACCCACTCGGGGTGTTTCAATGAACATCTTATTTCTTTATCTGTAATCCTTTATCTGTAATTCTTTATTGGCATGCCAAAAATGTTCTAGGGATCCGCGATGGCGGTTCCACCATTGGACACCATGAGAATCACTTTCAATGAACTGTGGAAAAATAAAGGGGATATGAATTGAACTTAAAGCGATACCAATAGTATCAATGCTATCAGCACGAATACGAATCAGATGGTCGCCTGAAAACTTCTTCCCATATAATTTCATAATAATTCGAATAGCAACATCCTCATAATGCGGTGCTGGCGCCAATTGGACAGAATAATCCAATCCAGATTTTACATCCGATTCCAGTTCTGTCCAGACCTCACTGGCTTGTTCAAAGAGCTTAGTCCATAAATACCTAGTGTCAGGATTGAGAAAATGCAATTCATAGCATAACTCATATAGACGTAATGCTTCTGGTAGATTTAGTAACCGAGGACCAAGGCGGTGTCTGATTCGCCAATTGTCAACGCCATACTCTCGGTCATAACCAGCAAGAATGTCATTTTTGGCCTCGCCGAACCACCCTGGCTTAACAACTGTTTTCCATTCACTATCTTTCATTGGATGACTCATATTTTTCTCCCTTCTTTCTATTGAGGTTACATTGTTAAAGTGCTAAACATATTATACGATGACAGAACTATATTACAGTAACAATTAAATTTTGTCAAACACCTAATCTTGGTATGTAAAAAATAATACACTAAAAATACGTCCTACCTGAGTAGGACGTATTTTTTGAAAACCGAATTTATTTGAGAGTAACGGTGGCGCCGGCTTCTTCCAATTCTTTCTTGATCTTCTCGGCCTCTTCTTTTTTCGCGCCTTCTTTGACTAACTTCGGAGCGCCGTCAACCAAGTCCTTGGCTTCTTTCAAACCCAAGCTGGTGATGGTGCGGACGACTTTGATGACATTGATCTTTTGAGCGCCGGCGGCGGTCAATTCAACGTCAAAACTGTCTTTCTCTTCCGCGGCGGGAGCGGCGCCGGCGGCGGCCATCATGACCGGAGCGGCGGCGGAAACGCCGAACTTCTCTTCCAACACTTTGACCAATTCGGCCAAGTCAATAACGGACAACTTTTCAATCTGTTCAACGAGAGATTTGAATTTCTCGGGAACGACGACATTTTTTTCTTCAGACATATTGTTTATTTAGTTTATTATTAATAATTTAAACAGCTTCTTTTTCTTTGCTTTCCTTAATGGCGTTTAGAACCCGGGCGATGCCGGACATGGGATTGGCAATACAGCCAACAAGTTTGCCCAACAGAACTTGACGGGAAGGAATCTTGGATAATTCTTTAACTTTGGCGGCGTCAATATATTGGCCTTCAAAAATACCGCCGGCAAATTGGATTTTCTCCTGCTCCTTGGCAAAATCAGCTAAGATTCTGGCCGGAGCGACTTCGTCTCCATAGGAGAATAAAGTGGCGATCTCGCCGGAAAATTCTTTTTCCGCCACTTCTTTCAAATCCTTTTCTTGCAGGGCTTTTTTCAATAAGGTTTTTTTGGCGACCAAGTAATCAATGCCTTCCTCGCGGCATTTCTCGCGTAATTTGTTCAGTTCCTTGACTTCAATGCCGGAAAAATTAAACATGACGGCGGCTTTCATTTTGGCTAACCTGTCCTCCAGGTTCTGCAAAATAACCGTTTTTTGTGATTTGGTTTTTGGCATAGGTTTCTATACTGTCATTCCCGCGTACTTTGCCTGTCGACAGGCAGGGATGACGATAATTGATTAATTCTAATATTAAAAAAACTGCGTTTCCGCAGTAATAAATAGACCAAATAGGCCAATTTCCTCGGCAGGACTTATTGGGGTTTTGTATCTCCCCCGCCCACTTTCTGCGGAATATGAGATAATTATAGCACATCGACGATAAATGTCAAGAGACAGCCGAAAAACTCTATATTTAGCTAAGTTCAATCAAATTTTACCAAAAATTAAAGAGGCCGGGGAAAATTCCCAGGCCTCGCGAAAGTGCTATTTGTTATTCAAGCGGCTTTAGCAAACCGGCCAAACCGGTGCCAAAAGCACTTGAAGCCGACGACTGCGTTGATATTCCATACCGCGGACTCGCAGTCACCTCAATTGCCGACCTACGGCTCAACTTGACCTTGCTCCGAATCTCCGGCGGCAAACCTTCGGCTTCTGCCGATTCGGTAATCCTCCGAGCAACGGAACAGCAAATTTCTTCAAATTCGTCTTCGGTCACCTCACCGGAACCGACCAGCGCCTTAAGCTCATCAAAGCTCATATATTCTCTGTTATCAGGCAGCTCGAAATGAGCGCCTTCCAAACTCAAGGATAACGAGCATGACAAGCTTCCTTCCGAAGAACACCAACGCCAATTGTAACGCCGGAGAACGGCGCAATGCGGAGCGTGCCGCACAACGATTCTGGGATCACTAACTGATGTTACCATGGTCAGGAGTTTCAACACCTTAGAAATGTCATACCTCCCTTTTACGGTAATATCAATCGGTTCCCCAATAACTAATTGATCGTGCGGCGTAGAGACGACCGAACGATTACTTATACGTCGCTGTTCAAATTCATAATGTTGGTCTTTGCGACCATCACTAACTCTGGGATCAAAGCAGCTACCGGAAACCTTATGGAGTTTATCCAGCAGGCCGCTCACTACCAGCTCCGCCATTAGATCATCATTGATTTCAGGGGTTTTATTCTGACCCCTATCGTCGGACAGGTGTTGCAGTTTGCGCTCTATCTCTTGAGCGCGGCGGTAGTGCTTTAAGGATAATCCATTATCCTCAAACGCCTCTGAATTCTTCGGCAACCTGGCCGCCAACTGATAATAATAATACTGGGCGACCGCGTCCGAGCTTCCGGTATAAGGAGGCAACTTCATCCAGCCGTCTTTGACCCGCGACTGGATTCCGCCCACCTCCATACACGCTATGATGCGACGCATGGCCGGCAGTTGACGGACTTCTTTGGACAGCACCAACGTTTTGGCGTAATTCACCGAGACCGGCCACAGGGATGTTAATTTACCCAGCATCGTCGCCTCGCCTTCAGGCGTTACCGCGCCCAGGATCCGCAATGTCCGATAGGACTCGGCCATAGCGGCCTTATCGGGCTGATGGAAGAACTCCAATTCCATAACTTTAATGCCATGGCAAGCCAATCGAAGGATAAGCTGATCCAGACGAACCCGCTCAATTTCCGCTTTGGTAAATTCTTCCTGGTCCTCCCAGTTGTTGTAACAATTAACGTAAATCCCTTCTTTACAACGACCGGCTCGTCCCATGCGTTGCTTGACTTGCGCCCGAGAAATCCGGCGCACATAAAGCCCTTCTACGCCATCCCTGGTTTCAATACGCTTTTCTAATTGCGTATCAATCACCATGTCAATGTCTGGGACTGTAACCGAGGTCTCGGCCACATTGGTCGCCACAATAACCTTGGGCAGATCATAGGCCATAAACACTCGGTCTTGTTCTTCCGGCGAAAGATCACCATGAAGCGGCAGAATCACCGCCTCCACTTGCATCGTCTTCAATCGGTCAATGCAATCAGTAATCTCATTTTTCCCGGGTTGAAACACCAGAATATTATGGCCAATAGCGACTGCCTGGGCCACCTCGTCTTCAACCGATCCAGTGCTCATGGGACGATCTTCCACGGAAAACAATCTGCCCTCAACGCTGATTACCGGCGCATTGTCAAAATACTGCGACAAGCGCTCGGCCTCCAGTGTCGCCGACATAATAATCAAACGGAAACTCGCTCCTTCCTTCAGGCGCTTTTTAGCCCAGGCCACCAAGGCCTCGGTCTCCACGCCCCATTCATGCACCTCGTCGATTATTAAAATTTCGGGTTGCCAGTCCGAGACGATCTCGCGAACCAGCTCGGTGCCGTCGGTAGTGTACAGCAACCGAGTTTCCGCGGAAAAATTCCGCTCAAAGCCGGTGCGATAACCGATGGGTCCGCCAAATTCACAACTCTCTTGTTGCGCTGTATGAGCTGCCACACACCTTGCGGCGAAACGCCTTGGCTGAGTGCATACCACTCTGAACCCGGCCCGCCAAAACATTGGCGGCACTAAGGTGGTTTTGCCCGAGCCGGTCTCTGCCGTAATGATAGTGACCGGATTATCCATAACCGACTCAATAATTCGTTCTTCATGCGCGGACACCGGCAGGGTTGATGGATCAACTAAAGAAATCAATATACTATCCTCCATTAATCATGAGGGAACTTGAGTTCTCTCCGACAATGGAGAGAACGACCGTTGGGTCGTCAAGTTTTTCCTCTCCGGAAAACATTCAATTTTTAGGTACGCCGCTAACTTTCAGTTGAGCGGTTGACTCTGGCCTTAACCGGCTTAATTTAATTATTCAAAATTCCGGTTAAAAACAGCTAAAAACCGTTCAAATTAAACATAAATTCAATATATAATTATATCATACATTAATATTTTTGTCAATAGGTTTATCCACATGCGACTTAGAACATACAGCTTATAATACCTAAATTTAGATAAAAAATATCAACAAATTAAACCTCTAATTTGCTTTAACCGGCTGATAATGGTATATTTAAACCAATAAATACCTAATTTTTATGGAAAGATACATTATTGAGGGCGGCCACAAGCTATCCGGAGAAATCAACGTTTATGGCGCCAAAAATCAAGTGGGCAAGGTCTTGGCCGCCAGCATTCTCTCCTCCGAACCCTGCGAGATCACCAACGTCCCGGCGATTGAAGACGTAACCCACATGCTGGAACTTTTGGAAGACATCGGCGCCAAGATTGAACGCGGCGAAGGCCGTTTGCAAATTGATCCGTCGGGCATTAACAAATCCGAACCGTCAGCCGAACTGGTCAGGCGTCTTAGATCTTCAGTCATGCTGGCCGGCCCGCTGTTGGCACGCTTCGGCCAGGTTACCATGGCGCATCCCGGCGGCTGTGTCATCGGCAAACGCCCGATTGATATGTTTCTTGCCGGCTTCAAAGCGCTCGGCGCCAAAATTGATGAGGATGAAAACCAATACACCTTGCGCGCCAAAAAATTAGTCGGCGCCAAAATCGTCATGCCTTGGGTGGCTGTAACGGCCACCGAATCGCTGATGATGACCGCGACTTTGGCCGAGGGCGTTACGCAAATCATTAACGCGGCCATGGAACCGGAAATTCCGGCTCTGGCCGATTATCTTAATTCTTGCGGCGCCAAAATCACCGGCGCGGGCACTCCCGTTATCACGATTGAAGGCGTGGAAAAACTAAGCGGCGGCAAATGCCGACTAATCCCCGACCGCATTGAAGCGGGAACTTTTGTCATGATGGGACTTTTGACCGACAGCGAAATCACCGTGGCCGGTTGCGAACCCGAACATCTGGCCGTGGTCTTGGCGACGCTGGAAAAAGCCGGAGCCAAACTGGAAGTTGGAAAAAATTACATCAAAACCAAACACAGCAAATTAAAAGCGGTGGAATTACGAACCCATGAATATCCGGGGTTCCCTACCGACTTACAGGCGCCTTTTACCGTCTTAATGACCCAAGCCGAGGGCTTAGCTCTGATTCATGAAGTCATCTACGAGGGCCGGCTGTTTTATACCGACAAACTCAACGCCATGGGCGCCAATATCATCATGTGCGACCCGCATCGCGTCCTGGTCTCCGGCCCGACGGACTTGCGCGGCAAAAAGTTAGAATCGCCGGACTTGCGCGCCGGCATGGCGCTGGTTTTGGCCGGACTGGCTGCCAAAGGCAAAACCACGATTGATAATATTTACCAGATTGAACGGGGCTACCAAGATCCGGTCGGACGCCTGCAGGCCTTGGGCGCCAAAATTGAAAAGATTAAAGAGTAATATGACCTTACTATACCGCCGCATAACTTATATCTCTTTTATTGTTATCTTTCTGATTGTTACGCCGCTTATCATCGCTTATACGGCGGGCTACCGTTATAATTTCAGCAAGGGCCGAGTGCAGAAAACCGGCATTCTGCGCCTCACTTCCGTGCCTCGGGGCGCTCAAATCTACCTTAACGGCCAGGCGCAAGACACGCAGACACCGGCTAAAATCCAGTATCTGGTGCCCGGCGATTACGAAATCAAATTAGCCAAGGACGGCTATTTTGACTGGCAAAAAAAGCTGCCGATCACGGAAAACAATACGACTTTTGCCGAAAAAATAATCCTCTGGAAAAAATCCTCGGCCGAAAAATTGAACGCTTCCACCAGCGCCTCGTCTTGGCTTGTTTCGCCTGACAGAAATATTATCGCCTTTAGCCGGTCGGACGGTTCTGTCGGCATTATTGACATTAATTCCGGCTTGTTCGGCGAATTGTCCGGCGGTTCTCTGGAGATAATCGCCGAGATTGACGGCTACGGCGAAGTAATATTAATCAGTTACTCCCCCACCGGCCGCTACCTGATCGCCGAAGGCGGCAAAGGCAACGTAAAAACTTATTTTCTGATAGATACTTTTTTGAAAAAGCACGACAAGTTGCCGGCAAAAAATTATTTTTCCATCAAATGGGACAAAAATTCCGACGCGCTTTATGCCATAGATAAAACCGGCTTGTGGCAAATTAATATTTCCAATCTGACCGCCAAACAATTGTTAAAAAACTTTTCCGCCGATTTTTATCTTGACGGACAGAATCTTTACGCTTTTAAGGATTCCGTTTTGAGCCGGGGCACTTTGGCTAAAGCCGATACCAGCGATTTGACAACCGTCAACTGCGCCGCTTGCCGGATTGAAACAATCAAAGGCAACCGCTTATATCTTTTCAACCGCTTCAGCGGCGATTTGCGTATTATTGACTTGTCGGGCAAAACCAAAATCACCAGCTTAAAAGCCAAGGCCATTGATTTCTTGGCCAACGATTCGGCTTTGATTTATGATGATTTTGAACTGTCTATTTACAACAGCGCCAAAGACGAATCGGAGCTCATTACCCGTTTAGGCCAGCCCATCGTGGCCGCCGCTTGGCATCCGACCGGCCGTTATATTTTTTTCGTCACCGAAGGTCAAATAAAAGTCATTGAATTGGATAATCGCGAATTGCGCAATATTATTACTGTCGCGGAAACCCCGGCCGACTTCATCCAATTGGATCGCGCCGGCAATAATCTGTTCTTCAGCGGCCAAACCGGCTCCGCTTCCGGCATCTACAAGCTGCCCATTCAATAATCCTTAAAAACCCAAAATCATAAGGCAAATTAATAATAAGCCGCCGCTATTGACAAACGGCGGTTTTTGCGTTATGATAAGGCAATCACAGAACTTTTAAACAGCCAAAAGAGGAGGCAATAATTGGCTTGATTTATAGATATTTTATAATAAATAAATTTGATGCGGCTACTAATCAATAATAGCGATAATCCTGATATTCACCGGTTTTAAACTTTTTAAGGAGTAATGCCATGAAAAAGATTCTCTTTATTGACGTTGATGAGGATTACAGAATGTCTGTTGCGCGAGCGCTGCATGAAGCCAATTATGATGTACAAGCCATCAATATTACGTCCAAAACCGGTTTGGAACAGGCCAAGGAAAAATTACTGAAAGGTGAATTTGCGGTTATTATCATTGAACCGGAAACACCGATGGACGATCTGAAAAAAGGCCTCGACGCCTTACCAGGAATGAGAATTCTGGCGGCCTGGCGAGAACAAGGCATTGCTTTGCCGCCAATTATCGCCTTTACCTGGCGCCATTATAGCAACTTTTTCTGCGACAAGTGCTTGTATGACCGCGGCTTTGGTTGCGTGGTTGATAAAATCGGCGACACGGATTCGCTGTTAGCGGCGCTTGAGTGCCTTTGGGAAACACAGGAAGAGGCGGAAAATACGCCGGAATAAAGAAACATGAAAAATAACACTCCCTTGATGAAGGGAGTGTTTTAATTTTTGTTGAATTTATGAATTCATTTTAATTTTATCCGCCAATTCTTGTATCTGGCCTTCGGCATACGGATGGCCCGGCCACAGTTTAAGGCCGTCATCTTCAGAACGAGGCACGATATGAAAATGGACATGACCGACAACCTGGCCGGAAACCTGGCCGTTATTAAGCATTAAATTGAATCCTTTAGCCCCGGTAGCGGATAAAACTGCCGGCGCAATCTTCTGCACTAAGCCCAAAAGTTGGCAAGCATCGTCAGCCGGCAAATCCAGCAATGTTTCATGATGGGCTTTGGGGATAATCAAAGTATGCCCCAGATTAACCGGCGCGATATCCAAAAAAGCCAAAAACTTGTCATCTTCATACACTTTAGCCGAAGGAATTTCTCCGGCAATTATTTTACAAAAGACACAGTCCATATGTTTAATTACGAATTAAGAATTACGAATTAATTTGTTATTTGTATTATAAAATGCGACCATTGAAAATTTTGTGCTGATTTTTTATGTCTGCCACAGGCAGACAAAGAGCGAACAAAAAATTTTCGCAAGCGCAGCGTCAGAAAATTTTGTGAGCGGGATAAAAAATCTAGCCATGATTTTCAGCGGTCGCGACTCTTTGGTGATACTTTTCTCTAGAGAAAAGTATCGTGAAAATAGAATCAAACCTGGATTCCCGCCTTCGCGGGAATGACAAGAAATCTGGATTCCCGCCTTCGCGGGAATGACGGATAGTGGGGACAACCTGGATTCCCGCCCCTGCCTGCCGGCAGGCAAGGTACGCGGGAATGATAAAGTTATAAAACGACAAATAACATTATTTGTTACAAATGATGTTATTTGTCGTTTCTTGAAACTCCTTGGCGGAAACTGCTTCCAAAGCTAAAATCACCGGCAAAGGTTCCTTAACGCATGGCTTGGCCGGCAAGGATTTTATTTCTTGCCAGACGATTTGAGCTCTCTGCCAATCAACATCGGTTATAACGATATCCAGGACCGGTCCGGAATAATAACCGACTACTATCAGCAAGGCCAAAACAACTACGGCCAATTCCGCTTGATGCCGTCTTTTAATGGCCGAGATGATCAACTGGCAAAACAATAAAAGAATGGGCAAAACGGCGAAAAGCGTCAAACGTCTGGCTAAAGAATGCTCGCCGGATAAAAATCCCCAACTGATAAAATAAGCGCCAAGAGTAATCAAAGAAAAATACGAGATCAAACGCCAAGCCGGATCATTGCGTTGCCAGGCAATGACTAAAGAAACCAAATAGACCAAAATAAAAATCCCCGCTACGGCCAAATCAAAAATCATAGGCGCCACGCCCCAGTGCGGCCACAATCTCAAACCGGAATTAAAATACCACAGATTGCCGGCAGTCCAGGCCTGGTATAAATTGCCGAGATGAAAACTGATTTGCCGACTGGAAAAAAAATCCAAACCCGCCAAAGCCGCTACGGCCGCCACAGACAGAATGATCATCCAACCGCGCTTTTTGACCGCCAAAGTCAAAATGCCAAAAATAATCAGCAGGATGAAAGCCAAAGAATAATTAAAATAATTAAGCGCCGTAAAAACCATGGCCAAAAGCGGCGCTTTATCGTCCGGCCTTTTCAGATAAGCCAGCCAGAGCATCGCGCCGAACGCGAAATTAAGCAAACCCCAAGTTGCCGGCAAGCCCTGCCCGCCATAATACTGCCACAAATAAAAACCGGAACTCATTACGGCGGCCAGCAAAGCGAATTGCCGGTTGGGGTACAGAAGCGAGGCAATGACAAAGACGATTAACGGCAAAAACAAAGACCAAAGCAAGGGCAGAAAAAAACGATTGAGTTGGAAAACGTCTATGGCGGTTATTTTGGAAACGATGGCTTCCAGCGACCATTGGGCGCCATAGGACAATTTGGCCGAATCCACTAACGCCTGCGGGATTTTTATCGGTCCGACATTCACATACCAGATATCTCCGGTTAAAAGCGTCGGCTGATATTCCAAACCGGACAATAAGCGGTATTCTGAACCCAGATGGCGGAAGCGATCGCCGCCGAAACCATTGGGATACACCAATAAATAAGAATGGATTAAAAAAGAAAAAACAATAACGGAAAATAACGCCGCCGCTAAAGGAATGCGGCTCTGCGACAAATACAAAACAACCAAAGAGCAGATAAAAATCAGCGCCAAAAACAACGGGTTGAGAGTTTGCCAGGGACTTATTAAACCGCCGCCATTAACGCCGATAAAAACAAAGTAACCGCCAACAATCGCCAAAACCGCCAGGATGGCGGCATAGCTGAAATACGCGGGCAGAAACGGCTCGCCCAAATAGGCCTGGGCTGGCAATTCCGGCGATTTCGCATAATAAAAATACAAGCCGACGATTAAAATCAACGAGATGACAAAAGCAATGATGATAAAAATGTCCGCCAAAGACAACCAGGCCGTAAAAATATTAGCGACAAGCGATAAGACGGCCAAACTAAAAAAAATCCCCAGGACCGCGGCCAGCCGGCGATTAATCGGAAGAGTTCTCAAAATAATCCGACCGGCGAAATAAGTCGAGATAAACAACCAGGCAAGGGATAAGATAAGATAAAAAATCATAGGGTCAAATGCCGAATAATTTTCGGGCGTTTTTAGTCGTGGCTTCGGCAGTTTCGCCGTAAGATAAATCCTTAAGTTCGGCGATTTTCTTTGCCACCGATTCCACGTATTGCGGGATATTCCTATCTCCGCGATGAGGTTCGGGAGACAAAAAAGGCGCGTCTGTTTCAATTAAAATCTTATCCAACGGCGTCTCCCGGACTATTTGCTGAAGATTTTCGGATTTTTTCTTGAATGTTATGATGCCGGTAAAACCCAAAAATAATCCGAGCTGAAGAAAACTTTTAGCTTGTTCGGCATTGCCGCCGAAACAGTGCACCACCCCTTTAATCTTCCGGCCGGAATTAATTTCATCTTGCAGCAGGCGTAAAATGTCATCATAAGCGTCGTCAGGCGCTTGCCGCGAACCGCGGGTGTGAATGATCAGGGGCAAATTCAACTCTTCGCTTAAAGCGATGAAACCGCGAAAAGCCCGCTCCTGCTTAATTTTAAGATCGGCAATTTCGCTGGCGGAAAATTTATCAAAATAATAATAATCCAAGCCGACTTCCCCGAGGGCCACGACTTTAACCGAAGATTTGGCCAATTGGCGGTACTTGTCAGGGTCAAAGTCCTCTTGCGCGGTTTTAAAAGTATGGGGCTGGCCGTCAAGCATTACGGTTTCCTCGCCGTCCTCAATCAGATGCAGCGGGTGCAAACCGACCGCGGCATAAACGCCGCGCTTGAATGTTTCCGCCAATTTGATTGCCCGTTGGGAAGTGGAATATTGCGCGCCCACATTGATTAAAGCGTAATTGGACGACAAAAAATCAGCCGCCACTTTAGCGGCGTCGTCTTTGAAAGAGATAAAATTCAAATGGCAATGGGAATCAACTAACATAGCCGGTTAATCGCGACTTTTAAAAAAATTGAAAAATCCTAAAATATTGACTGGATCTTGTTAAACGCTTCAGGCAAAAGCTTAGTCAGCCAAGTAGCTGACAAAACCAGCCAATACGCCACCTGGGAATTAGCCAAGGAGTCCTTGACTAAGGAAATATCCGGGGCGATTTTGGCTAAAACGAATATCATGATGCCGGAAGTCAAAACGCCCTCAACCAGCCCTAAAAGCATGCCGCCCAGCCGATTTAAAGAGCCCAGAAAAGGAATGATGGAAATCAGCTTGAAACCGCGGTCAATCAGGTAAAACAGCAGGACTGTTAGACGATTGACTATAATAAAAACCAGCAGAAAGGCGATGATCTTCGCGGCCACGGCGTGACCCATCAGCACCGGCGTCAGCCAATCGGCCACCGGCATAAAATAATGGCCGGCCAGCCAAGTGCCCAAAACTATGCCGACTAAAGCGCCGATGGAACGTATCAGGCCCATGACAAACCCCCACATCACGAAAATCAAAACGATAATGATTAAGATAACGTCGACAAGCGTGAATGTCATAAATTTATGATAACCGTAATATGTAATAAGTAAAAAGTAAAAAGCAATTTTTTATTATAGCTATTTATTTACTTGTTACCTGTTACGTATTACTTATTACTTTTTTATTGAATTCTAGGGAATAAGCCGGAAATCTTTTCTACCTTGCCCTGCGGTTCCAGTAGCCCCCAGACGATCAAGTTTTTGTAATCCTGGCCGGTAAACTTATCCTGGCCCAAGGATGACAGGATTTTACCGGCGGTTTCAGGCATCACGGGCCAGAGCAAAACACCGACATGGCGCAATAATTCCAACAGATTATAAATCACTTCTTCCAATCTTTTGGTATCGGACTTGGCCAATTCCCAGGGCTTGTTTTTTTCCACATAAGCGTCGCCTAAGGCAACCAGCGCCTTGACCGCTTCAATGCCTCCGTCAGGCAAGAAATCAGCCATGGCCTGGTCATACTGGCCGATAATCTTTTCCGTTTCCGCCTTTAATTCGCTGTCGCGATTGCCGGGCACCGAGCCGTTAAAATATTTCTCGGCCATGGCGGTTACGCGGGAAGAAAAATTACCGATGCCGTTGGCTAAATCGGAATTATATTGGGTAACGAATTTTTCCGCTTTGATATCCCCGTCTTGGCCGAACGGAAATTGCGACAATAACAAATATCTGACGGCATCGGCGCCAAATCCTTTTACTAACTCCAGCGGGTCAATGATGTTACCCAGTGATTTGCCCATTTTCTGGCCGTCAACCGTAAAAAATCCATGGGCAAAAACGGTCTGGGGCGGCTGTATTTCCGCAGCCAAAAGCATGGCCGGCCAAAAAATACAGTGGAATTTGATAATATCCTTGCCGATGACGTGCACGTCGGCCGGCCAGAATTTGTTTAACATTGTCTCATCATCGGAGCCATATCCCAAAGCGTTAATGTAATTGCTTAAAGCATCGGCCCAGACGTAAGCAACCTGGGTCGGATCCCAGGGCAGAGGTATGCCCCATTTGAGATTTTGGCGGGAAATGGAAAAATCAGATAATTCTTGTTTGAACAACCCCAGCACTTCTTTCTTTTTGCTGGCCGGCAAAATTCTGATTTTATCCGTATCAATCAGCCGCTCCACTTCCGGCAGATATTTTTTCAGATTAAAAAAATAATTTTTTTCTTCAATCAATTCCGGCTTGGTTTGATGCACCGGGCATTTGCCGTCAATCAAGTCCTTTTCCGTCACAAAGGCCTCGCAACCTTTGCAATAATAACCCTCATATTTGCCTTCGTAAACCGCCCCGGCTTCCTTTAATTTCAATAGCAACTTGGCCACGCCGTCCTTATGGCGATTGGAAGTGGTGCGGATAAAATCATCATTAGAGATATCAAGCGCGTCCCAGGCGAATTGCCATTTGGCCGCCATTTCATCGCAAAATTCCTGCGGCGATTTATTCGCGGCCGCGGCCGAATCGGACATCTTCTGGCCGTGTTCATCCACTCCGGTCAGATAGCGCACTTCTTCGCCGCGCAAGCGGTGATAGCGAGCCAAAACATCGGCGGCAATCGTCGGATAAGCCGAACCGATGTGCGGTTCGGCGTTGGAATAATAAATTGGCGTTGTAATATAAAACTTGGACATATTATTTCTTTCCTTCCACCACCACGACAAATTCACCCTTAGCGGTATCGGATTTTAATTGCTCTAAAATTTGCTTAATATTGCCGCGATGGACGGTTTCAAATTTTTTCGTCAGCTCGCGGCCGACCACGATTCGTCTGTCATTATTCGCCCCCAAAGACATCAACTCCCCTAACTTTTCCAGGGACTTGATAATCCGATGGGTGGACTCGTAAAAAACAACGGTTTCTTCGCTGTCTATAATTCGTTTCAGCATGGTTTCTTTGCCTTTTTTATGAGGCAAAAAACCCAAAAACAAAAATCGGTCGGTCGGCAAGCCGGAAATTGATAGCAGCGCGATAATGGCTGAAGGCCCGGGAATGGGTATAATTTCGCACTTTAAGCCAAACTTTTTAACCGCCGCTTCCACTAACAAATTCCCGGGATCGGAAATGCCCGGCGTGCCGGCATCGGTGATAATTGCCATCTCCCCCGCTTCAGCCAGTTTATTCAACAAAAAATCCACCTTGCCCGAAGAACTGTGCTGGTGATAAGAAACGGTCGGGGTTTTAATATTGTAAGCCGCTAACAATTTGCCGGAAACGCGGGTGTCTTCGCAGGCGATTAAAGGCGCTGATCTTAGGACTTCCAACGCCCGCAAAGTGATATCTTTTAGATTGCCCAGCGGCGTAGCCACGATGTATAACTTCATAATCGGATGATTAAAATATAACATTTTAACCGAAAAAAATCAACCTCGCTTTAGCGAGGTTGAAGCTTTTACAAATTATTTGGTTGTTGTTTTGGCGGCTGCCGTGGTTTGCGTTGTCTGCGAACCGGAGGCCTTGGCGGCGTCCGCTTTCACCTCTTGGCCGGTAGTCAAATCCTTATAATCACCCATCAAATCCAGATTGGTAAAAATATAAACGCCATCGCCGGTAACAGTTCCCACGTCAACCCAGGCCTGAATAAACACCGGGTACTCGCTGACTTCGCCGCTAATTATGACTGTCGGGGCTTTAGTGATCTTATACTTATCAATCAAGGCCTTGCCGGCAGATGAGGAAATGTCCACGGTTTTGGATCGGTTGGTCGGCATGCCCAAATTCTTCAAAGCCGTTTCATGGGTCTTGACGTCATAGCAGGTTTTGCATGAAGCGTCGGTCAAGTAAGTAATCAAAATTTCGCCCTTAAGTTTTTTTAGAGCCAAATCATAATAGGGTGCCAGGATTTTAGTTAAGACAAACTGGTTATCCACCGTGTTGCCTAAAGTGCTGGTGAAAAAAGCCGCCAAATCTGGATTTTTGCTAAAATCGGCTTCCACTATGACCGTCGGGACTTTGGTTACCTGCAGTTTTTTAGCCAAGGCCTTGCCTTTACTCCAAGGCCACCAACCGTCAACCTTAAGCGTTTCCGTATCGGTGATTTTTATGCTCCTGCTTTTTAGGGCGTCTATGAACAAATCAGTATCCCAGCATTTGTTGCCGCAATGAGTGGAAGTCAAAATGATTACTTTGGCTTCGGCGACGGGATTAGCCGGCTGAGAATCGTCTTTTTTGCCGTCCCAAACGCCGGATAGCCATAAAACCAATACTAAAATGATAATAATGATTACGGCAACGATCAGGCCGATTATCAGGCCGCGTTTAAAATTGCTTTGCCCCTCGCGCTTGGCGCAAACATTCTTGCACCAGTCGGAAATTTTAGAAATAATTTTTTTCATATTTACCCTGTTAAATAAAAATTTATAAAAATTGATTTAATAAGTAAATTTATTGAAATTTCACCAGTATCATACCTGCCAATCTATTTTGGCCGGGCAATTAACCCCGCAATATATACAGTATAACATACTTTCCAATTCCGTGCCAATTTTTTATGAGCTTTATCAAATAAAAGCCGCGCGATAAGGGTTATCGCGCGGAAAATTCAGAGGTCAATGTCTAATCAAAATTACTTACCTACCGGCAGGCAGGATCGCGGACAACCGCAAAGCGCCAATAGCCGTGGAAAGCACCCCCGAGAAAGCCCAGGTCCAGGTCGCGCATAGCGTCAGACCCGTGGAGGTAGGCGAAACGGCGGTAGCCGGTGCGGCGCCAAATTGAACCCAAAGCGGCAATCAGGAATTGCCGTTGCAACTCGGGTTGAGCCGCGCCCAGAGCCAAAAGTTCCGGCAGGGTGGCGAAACGATAACCATATTTGGACTTTTTCAGCTCGGCAATCACTTCGTCGCCGTTTTTAAAATATCTGTTCGGATGCCAGAGTTCAATGTCGACCGCCTTCTTGCCCTTCCCATTGATCGGGAAATGTTCGGCGTTGATGTCCGAATTCACCCGGTCATACTTGCCAGCGATGATCATCTGCGCCAAAGTCATACGATAGTCAATGACGAGTTGGATGATCTTACGGGAAAGCTCAATGACGGCCGCGGCTAATTGCTTGAGCAACTCATTGTGCCCGACAACCGCAGTCAAGTCCTCGGCTTTTCCGCCTTGGCTTACAACTGCGACGGTAATAGCGGTGATAATCCCGGTTCCGACTTTCTTATTTCTATTTCCAGTTTTACTTGCAGTTTTCATGCTATTCTCCTTTTCCCGATTTTTTCTGATTCAAGGTTTCAAGGTGTCATCAAAAACCTCGCGGACAACAGCGAACCGCCAGTAGTCACCGGAGAAGCGACCCTTAAGAGAACCCAAGAGCAGGTGGCGCTCTATAATATTCCCGCCAAGGCAAACGAAGTCGCGGTTGCCATAATGGTGCCAAATTGAACCCAAAGCAGCAATCAGGAGTTGCCGTTGCAACTCGGGTTGAGTCGCGCCCAGAGCCAGAAGCTCTTCTATTTGGGCAAAACGGTAGCGATACTTCACTCCTTGTTGCGCCAGCCAATCATTGACTTCTTTTAGTTTGGCGAAGATTTGGTCACCATTTTCTAAACTCTGATTAAAGTGGAGCAATTCCACTTTGACTCTACGTTTACCCGCTCCGTTTAGCGAAAAATTATTGGCGTTGATGTCCGAGCTCGCTCTATTATAGCGACCGGCGGCGATCATCTGCTCAAGATTCTGGCTAAAGTCAACGATTACATCGTAGCTGCCGGCGGACATATCAGCGCCAATTTGCTTGGCGGCAACCTTGACGCCACGCGCTTTAGCCATCACCAATTCGGCGATTCTCCGCCGCAGACCGTCATCCGTCTTAATGAGGCGGATCGCCTCATCGTCGCCGCCTAAAGACAAAATTTCATCCGTCAGCGACTTCCAAATTTCCCACATAACACCCAACGCGCTCAAGAACTCACTCTTTTTCATGGTTTTTCTCCCATATTGCGGCTTACCTCCTACCAGAGAAATAGTCCCCGGCCTAAGGCCTGCCAATGTAACGTGCTGTGAATGTCATATCATACCTTAAATATTTTGTCAATAGATTTATCTATTTTTATAATTAGCGATTATCACTTTTTATATAATTTTAGATAATTTTTATATTTAATAGACAAAACAGATAGTAATAATTATAAGTCATGCCCAGCTTGAGCATCCTTTTTATTGCCATTCCGATCGAGTATTACTGTTTCAATTTTTTATCCGTCATTCCCGCGTAGGCGGGAATCCATTATTATATAATTTTAACCTCTTGGATCCTCGCCTCCGCATTGTTCCTGCTGTTTCAATTTTTTATCCGTCATTCCCGCGTAGGCGGGAATCCATTATTATATAATTTTAACCTCTTGGATCCTCGCCTCCGCGAGGATGACAGTGGGGATTATTCAAGAGGATGACAGTGGGGATTATTCAAGAGGATGACAGGAGGGTTATTCAAACAATATTTTCATCAAATACATAAACGCTAAAGCTAAAATAAACAAAATGTAAGAAAAAACAGCGCGAGTCAAATTCCTGTCTTTATGCAACTCGGGGATCAAATCCGAGGCGGCGATGTAAATAAACCCGCCGGCGGCAAAAGGCAGGAGCAAAGAAAAAAGCATTTCGCTTTGCCGATAAAACATCCAGCCCAGCAAAACGCCGATAAAAGCCGCGCAGGCGGAAAGCAAATTATAAAACAAAGCGCGTTTTTTGGTGAATCCGGAATACAATAAAACCCCGAAATCACCCAATTCCTGCGGAATTTCGTGAAGGATTATGGACAAAGTTACCGGTATGCCCAGAACCGGACCGCCTAAAAAAGAGGCAAAAATAATCATGCCGTCAATCATGTTATGGAAGCCGTCGCCGATCAAATTAAGCCAGCCCAAATGGTCGTGGGTTTCGCAGGACTCTTCATGGCAATGATGCCAACGCAGGAATCTTTCCAAAATAAAAAAGAGGGAAAAGCCGACGAGTACGGCAATAAACGCTTCCAGCGGCGGGATAGAGTTCAAAACCTCGGGCAATAAATGAAAAAAGGCCGCGCCCATCATTGATCCGGCCGCGAAAGACACGAAATAAATCAAAAAATTTTTGAGCCGGTGATCGTTTAATATCAGAGCCAAGGCGCCGGAAAAAGACATAACGCTGATTAACGCGACCGCCAGCAACGCCCAAATAAGATTAGACATAAATAAATGGTGGACACAATAGGATTCGAACCTACGACCTCACGGATGTGAACCGTGCGCTCTAACCAACTGAGCTATGTGTCCATTTAAATTAATCTTTTAAAATACCTGCACTGCGTAGCTTTAGCGAAGCAGTGGACCTAGGCGGAATCGAACCGCCGCCTCTACAATGCGAATGTAGCGTCGTACCACTAGACTATAGGCCCTTAAAGGGGCTGTTTGGTAACAGCCCCCGAGGAATTTATTTTAATTTATAATTTACATTCATCTCCATAACAATCTCATAACTGCCGGTCGGAATTGTGGCGCTGACACTGCCGCCGCCGCCCAGGCCGCCCTTATCGCTGCCACCGTAATAATTCTGCGACTGCCCCGGACCCTGGAGATAATTCTCCCACCAGCCGGTAATCTCTCCCAACTTCACTTCAGCCGCCGAAGCCATTTTGATCGCTTTATTATTGGCGTCGCCCAAGGCCTCAACCCTGGCTTGCTGCTTAAGATCATCTAAATTGGAAACGTCAAAAGAAATTCCCAAAACCTGATTGGCGCCGGCCTTACTGGCTTCGGCAATCACCTTGCTGGTTTTATCCGGACTAACTTTGATATCCCGCGCTTTGACGGTAATCTGCTGATTGGCGCTATAGCCGGATAAGCTGCTGACGTTATTGACATAATCATATTGCGGATACAGGGAATAACTCTGCGTGACAATATCTTCCGTCGCTATGCCCAAGGCCTTAATCGCCGCAACAATCTTGGTGATTTTATCATTCAACTGATTGAGAGCTTCATCCGGTTTGGCCACCTTGTCAATTTGTACGCCCAAGGTGATAATGGCGATGTCCGGCTGATAAGTGACTTTGCCTTGGCCGGTGACGGAAACCGAATTCTGCGGGTAGTTGACAATGCGATCGCGCACAATGGAAATAATGGCGACGGCAGAAAGTGCCAAGATCAAAACAATGTAAACGGCAATCTTGCCGGCCCCCATTCTTTTGATCGGTTGCGTAATTTGATCCATATTTTGTCCCTTCCTAAATCACGATATTTGAATAAAATACCGTGAATTTTGTTAACCCGTTAAATAACTCGCCCAAAGCGAATTGCGCTTTAGCGCATTTAACAGGGTGAATTATAATGTAAAATTAAAAAAAAATCAAGTCCGGCCGTTACCAAAAAACAACCAAGCGGATTAAAAGAAAATAAATCTCCATTAGAGGATTGGCTATCCAAGACAATAATTTATTTTCCACTTCCTGATTGGTGATTGAACCGACAAACAAATTCAAAATTTTACGGTCGGATGTTTGCCGCAGGCCTTGAATTTTCTTCCGTTCGCTCAAAACATAGCCGAGATTTTTTATCAGCCAGGCCCAGCCCTTAAGTTTTTCCTTAAACCAGCCGTTTTTAATAGAATAAAGCGTAATGCCGAATTCCATTATCAATAGCATGGGCGCTAATAATATAATAGTCGCTAAGCGGTAGTTCTTCAGCAGGACGATCCAGCGATTGCGATCCATGTAGTAGAACTTGTACTTGGCTTTGGAATAGTTATATTTGTGATAAACGACGGAGAGCGGATCAATGACCGCGCGGTAACCCAAAAGCCGCAAGCGCCAGCCCAAGTCCACGTCTTCGTGATACATGAATAATTTTTCATCAAATAAACCAATTTCTTCAAGCGCTGAAAGTTTTAACAACACGGCGGCGCCGGAAGCGTAAGGCAAATCAAACAAGGCGGTGTAATCATGATTATCGGGCTCGCGATAGTGATTGCAAAAAGCGAAACCCAAAAACTGGATGGAGTTGCCCAAGCTATTGACCAAATTCTTTTCCGGATAAAGCAATAATTTTGACTGAACGGCGGCAATTTTATCATCGCTTAAGGCGGCGTTAACCAGTCGTGTCAGCCAATTGGGCTCTACTATCGTGTCATCATTAAGCAGGACCAGATAATCGGCTTGGCCTTTGGCGAAGGCATAGATCTGATTATTGGCCGCGGCAAAACCGGTATTATTGTTATTGGCAATAACCGTCACTTGCGGCCAAGCTTCAGCCAAATAATCTTTAGTTGAGTCATTGCTGTTGTTATCAACTACCGCCACCTGCACCAATTCGCGCGGATAATTCTGCCGATTAACGCTGTTAAGGCAATCGGCGATTTTATGGCGGGAATTATAAGTTACGATGCCAATGACGATCTTTTTATTCGGTTGAATCATTTTTTTCTTTTAGGGCTTCAGCCCGGGCGACTTTAGTCAAGTTTTTCTCCAGTTTCTCAATGCGCAAAAACAAGCGGAAGAGGATATAAAACAAAAATATCAAGGCCAAGTAAACTACCAAGTCAGAACCGCGACCCACACCCACGCGATTGGCAATATTAACTGTCAACTGGGGCCAAATCACGGCCGCGGAAGCCGCCAGCCAAAAAACAAGCCAACTGATGAATTGCTTGCCGGGCAATTCCTTGGCGCGGTATTTAACCGCTAAGCGTAAAACAATAACGGCGATAATAATAAGCAGGATGATTTGTATAAGCATATTGTTTATAAATAGTAATACGTAATATGTAATAAATTATTAAAAATTACTTGTTACTTATTACCTGTTACTTTATTAACAGGTCCCACAAAATCCCAAACGCATTCCAGATGCTTTGGCCCTTTTTTATGGAATAGCCGGTATAACGAATCGTCACCGGCACCTCGCAGTATTTTAACTTAAGGCGCTTAATTTCGTGCAACACCTCGCTGGCATAGGCCTGACGATCTTGACCTAAATTCAAGCGTTTTAACGATCCGCTGGTCCAGGCCTGAAAACCGTTGTGCGTATCAGTCAATTTCAAACCAGTGGTAAAGCGGGTGAAATACAAAGCTAATTTCTTGGCGATTTTTTTAGCCAGCGGCATATTCAGGGCGCGGCCCAAATTTCTGGAACCCAGCACCACATCATAACCTTGGGACAGTTCGGCTGCCAGCAATTTAATCTCCGACGGCTCCATCTGCCCGTCCGCGTCAAAAAAAACAGCCGCGTCAATGTAGCGGCGAAAAGCGTATTCTACGCCGGTCTTAAGCGCCGCTCCCTGCCCGCGGTTGATTTTATGCCGTAAAACATCAGCGCCGGCCGAAGCGGCCAGTTCAGCCGTCGCATCGCCGGAACCGTCATCCACAACTATAATCAAGGATTCGGGCTGAGCGGCTTTGACCGCTAAAACAACAGAGCTTATTTTTTCCGCTTCATTGTAAGCCGGGATAATTATCGCCAATTTCATAAGTTTAAACCGTCTGGACGGAACTAAGAGTTGCTTCAGGCCGCCTTATCCCCTTTTGCGCGCTTAAGTAATCAATGGTTTTTTGCAGGCCTTCATCCATTAGGATTATCGGAAACCAGCCCAATTTTTCTTTAGCTAAAGAGATATTGGCCAAGGGTTGGGCCTCAAAATGAGCCGGCCGATCCTTAAATTCAATCGCGGATACGGAGTTGGTCAAGGCGATTATCTTTTTGGCGATTTCCGTTACGCCCATTTTCCATTCTGACGCCATATTCACCGGACCGCTTTCCCCGCTCTCCATGAGTTTCATTAATCCGCGGATCAAATCAGTGATATAAAAATAAGAAGCGAACTCGCTTTCGCGGCCGTAAATGGTAAGCGGCGTTCCGCTGTAAGCGGCAGAAATCATTTCCGGAATCATGCGGCCGTCGGTTAATCCCAGCCGCGGGCCGTAACAATTGAAAATTCTGGCGATTTTCGTATTAAGCTTATAAGCCAAACGGTAATTATTAACCAGCGACTCGCCGAAACGCTTGGCTTCGGCGTAACAAGCCCGCGGGCCAAGCTGGTCAACCGGACCGATATAATCCTCTTTAATCGGCATGGGGCCGGTGCCGGTGCCGTAAACCGCCGGAGCGGAGGCGAATAAAATCGAGGCCTCATACTTAACCGCCAAATCCAACGCGTGACGCAGACCGACCGAGTTAACCAACAGCGTTTCTACCGGATGAGCGACATAGGCCTTGGGTGAAGTCGGCGAGGCCAAAAAATAAATTTCTTGCACTCCCTGGAAAGCAACTTTGAATTCGGCCAATTCCGGACGGCTCTCCAGATTAATGGGGTTTATAATGTCGTGGTTAATAAATTTAAAATCGGGATTGGCCAATAAATGAGAGATATTGGCGGAATCGCCGGTAATAAAGTTATCCAAGCAGATGACTTTGGCGGTTTTGACCAATTCATCGCAAAGATTGGAACCGACAAATCCGGCTCCGCCAACGACTAAGATGTTTTTTTTGTCAAATATCGCCTTTTTGACTGGCATAGATTTAATTTATTCCTTAAATGGATATTTAGTTCATACATAAATTATAACATGATTTGCCCTTACCGAACAACTATCTTTTAAAAGTCCAAAAGCGGTTCAAACTGAAATTAAAGACGGCGACTATAAGCGAGGAAACGGCTTTGGCCCACAAATCAGGGATATGGACCAATTCAATCAATAAACTCAAAAGACCAAGATTCAGCGACAAGCTGATGATATTGGCAATAAAAAATTTAATATATTGCCATCTCAAACCCTCGTTGCGATAACGGAAAGTCCACTTGCGATTCCATTCAAAGCTCCAGGTTACGGCGACAACGAAAGAAATCACCGAGGCGGGAAGGTAATGCAAGCCGAATAAACGCGTAAAAAGCAAATACACTGAAAAATCAATAAAAAAATTAGAAGCGCCGACAAGGCAAAATTTGATGAATTGCCTGAAAATTGGCCGGCGGAAAAACGGCAGTTGGCAAAATTTTTCTTTAATCATGCTTAACATAAAAATCGGGGCATTTAACCCTATTTCATTATAACATAAATTAAATTAAGTCAAAACTTGTTTTTTTCATCTAAATATGGTATAAATAGTTCTGTTAATTGACTGGAATTATGACCGGCCTTATCCTAAAAACCAAAAAATTACTTCTAATTTTAGGCGATATTGCCTGCCTTTATCTGGCGCTTTGGCTGACTCTTTGGATTCGCTACGGCTCGGGTTTTGATGCCAATTCTTGGCAGATTCATTACCGGGCTCTGACTTTTATTTTTGCCTTATGGCTGTTGGTTTTTTACATCTGCGATTTTTACGATCTAAAAACCAGTTACAATAATTTCTCTCTGTTTTCCGTCTTATTCAGGGCCACGATAATCAACGGCATTATCGCGGTGTTCGCTTTTTATTTTCTGGCTCCTTTTTTCCCCGCCATCAAGCCGCAGAAAGTTTTAATCATTGATTTGATCATTACCTTTATTTTCATTTTTTCTTGGCGCAGAATTTTTTACGGCTTAATCAAATCGCCGCAAATAGCTAACTATATCTTAATCATCGGGCAAAACAGTTTAGCCGAAAATCTAATGAAAGAAATAGTCCGCCGGCCGCAATTAGGTTACGTGGCTACATTGCTTGAACGGGCGCCGGAAGATCTGAAAAAATATTGCCTGGACAATAATATTGACATTGTTATCACCGACAATAGCTTGCATACCGACGCCGCCACGGCCAAAAAAATATTTGATTGCCTGTCGCTGGGCATTGATGTGCACCGGCTGACTGATTTTTATGAAACCATCACCCAGAAAGTGCCGATAGAGTCAATTGAGCTGGGTTGGTTTTTGGAGAACTTAACTGAAAATTCCAAAAAATCATACGAGCTGTTAAAGCGACTAATAGATATCATTTTAGCCGTCATCGGCTTGATGGTGACGGCGCCGCTTGTGCCTCTTATCGCTTTAATCATTAAATTGGAAAGCCCCGGCCCGATAATTTTTCGGCAAATCAGAGTGGGCAAGAATGGCAAGGAATTTCTGGCCAAAAAATTCCGCTCAATGGTTCGGGACGCGGAAAAAAATGGCGCTCAATGGGCGACCAAAAACGATGCCCGCGTTACCCGCTTCGGCCGGATAATGAGAAAAACCCGATTGGACGAGGTTCCCCAATTGCTTAATGTTCTGCGCGGTGAAATGTCATTAATCGGTCCCAGGCCGGAGCGGCCGGAATTTATCCAATCCTTGTCCCAAGAAATCCCCTTTTACAGCGAGCGGCTCTTGGTTAAACCGGGATTAACCGGCTGGGCGCAATTGATGGGCCCGTCTTACGGCGGTTCTAAAGAAGAAACGGTGGAAAAAATCAAATACGACTTATATTACGTCAAAAATCGTTCCCCGCTTCTTGATTTAAGCATTGCCCTAAAAACCATCAGGGTTGTTCTGGGCGGCCGAGGCCAATAGAGACCAAATAATAGCGATAATTATGAATACATTTCCGGCATTATCAATAATCATTCCTAATTTTAACGACGGCGAAGCCCTGCCCAAGGTTATTGATTCCTTAACCAAAGAATTGATTGGAAATCAAATAATCCACGAAATTATTGTCGTTAACGACGGTTCAACGGATCAGAGCGGAGAAATATTAAAGCAAGATGACAGGATAAAGACGATTAATCATCCTTACAATAAGGGCTATGGCGCCAGTTTAAAAACCGGGGCCAAGAACGCTCAATATGACTGGCTGGTGTTTTTTGACGCTGACGGCCAGCATCAGGCCGAAGACATCAAAAGAATGCTGGTTTATACGGAAAATTTCGATTTGATATCGGGCGAACGAATGGGCTATCAAGGACCCTGGATTCGCCAACCGGGTAAAAAATTAATCCACTTGCTGGCCATTTATTTATTGGGTAAAAAGATAGCCGATTTCAATTGCGGTTTAAGGTTGATAAAGAAGAAAGAATTCTTAAGATTCACTCATATTTTGCCTAATGGCTTTTCTTGCTCAACCACCACCCTGTTCGCCTTTTTGCGTGAAGGCCTGAATGTTAAATTCATACCCATTCAAATAAACAAAAGAGAAAGCGGGCAAAGCATGGTTAAACCGAGGGAATTTATAACTTACTTATTTTTAATTCTGCGTTTAATCATGCTTTTCTCGCCCTTAAGAATATTTTTGCCCATTGGCTTGCTATTGTTCCTCTTGGGCGGAAGTTTATTGATCTTTGATATTCTTAATCAAGGCAGAATCAGCGCCAGCACGGTATTAATATCGTTATCTTCAATACTGATTTTCTTTTTCGGCTTGATTGCCGATCAGATTTCCGCCCTAAGAAGAGAGATTAATAATCGCCAATGAAACATTAAATTTTTATGCCAACTGAAGATCTGCAAGAAAAATTCTGGAATCAAAACAAATCTTCCCGCCGTTCTCCAGAACATCCGATTGTAAGTTACATTTTCCAAGACAAAGCAAAAAAATTAAAAAATCTGCTGCCGGATAATATCGGCAGTATTATTGACTGCGGCTGCGGCAATGGTTTTTTTCAAAAAGCTCTAACCAATGTCTTTGGGGTGGACTGTCTGGGAATTGATTACTCAAAAGAAATGATTGACAATAATCCCAATCCGCGAAAAATGGTCGCCTCGGTAACTGAAATACCGTTTCCGGATGATTCTTTTGATCTGGTCACCTGCAGCGCGTTGCTTCATCACATGAATAAAGAAGATAGGACTAAGGCCGTAAAAGAAATGACCAGGGTGGCAAAAAAGCATGTGTTTTTATGCGAACCGAACGGCAAGAATCCAGCTGTAATGGCATTCTCCCTGTTAAATCGGGAAGAATTAGGCGGACTGGACTTTTCATTAACCTATCTTAAGGGCCTGGGCGAAGCGGCCGGCTTGCGGCCGGCAAAAACTTTCATTGATGCCATGATTCCGCCCAATAAAACGCCATTGTGGGCTTTTCCGGTTATGCGTTATCTGGATCAAACCAACTTAAGCTCTCTTTTGGGTTTGGACGCGAACGTCTTATTTGAAAAATCATCATTAAACAATCCGCATGACTGATGTCAATAAACCTAAAATTATCCTTTCTTTCGATTTGGAGTACTGGCACTCAAGCAAATTCCTGGAAAAATACCTGTCCGGAAATCAAGCTGACACCCCGCCGCTCAATACGGTTCTTTTGGAAAAAATTTTATCCCGGCTGGGCGATTCTGCCGGTGCCAACGCGACTTTCTTTGTCTTAGCCGAGCTGATGGATCGCTTCCCCGATTTACTGAAGGCGATTAAGGCCGTCGGCCACGAAATCGGCTTGCATGGCCTCAATCATACGCCGATTAATCGCTTAAGCCCCGCTGAATTTGAGAATGATCTTAACAAATCAAAAGAGATATTTTTGCGCGTGATCGGTGAAGAACCTAAGGGATTCAGAGCGCCTAATTTTTCAATCAATCAGGATAACAAATGGGCCTGGGAAATTTTAGAAAAAAACGATTTCATCTATGATTCAAGTTATTTCGCCTTTTCTTCTGATCCGACAAAACCGCTGCCGACTAAACCCTATCCGCCGCTGACTGCCGGACCGTTTCTGGAATACCCTGTTTCCACCTTCCGCCAGGCCGGAATAAACTGGCCGATATCGGGCGGTTTTTATTTCCGTTTGTTGCCCTATAGGATTTTCTCCTATCTTCTGAAAAGAAAGGCCGCAAAAAACGAATTGATTGTGCTTTATTTCCATCTGATGGATTTGGACGAATCAATACCGGATATAAAAATCCCCCGTTGGCGAAAAACCCTTAAGTATTTCGGCGTTAAAAGGGGTTGGGATAAATTTAATCGATTGCTGGACGATTTTTCCATTGAAAGCATAGAACAATATAGAATGCGCCATGGCCATTAAAGAATTAACAAAAGACCGGGAACAAGCTTGGGAAGATTTCTTAACCGCCCAGGAGCAAGCAAATTTCTCCCATAGTATTGGAATGCGAAAAATTATCCGGGACAATTACGGCCTGGCAGATCATTATTTGATTAATATTGATAACCGGGATTCAATCACCGGAATTTTGCCATTATTTAAAACCGGCAAAAAAAATTTCATCTCGCTACCCTTTACCGATTGGGCGGGATTTGTCGGCGCTGAATCGGCTAAAAAGGAATTTAATGATTATTTAATCAACCGATCCCTGAATCAGGGAGAAAAGTACGAATTACGCCAGTCAAGAGAAACGGGCCTGGGCCAAGCATCGCCGAACATTGATAACATATGTTCATTGATAGATTTGGGAGTTACGGCGGATGATTTATGGAAAAGGATTGATAAAAAAGCCAGGAACCAAGTGCGCAAGGCGGAAAAGTACAACCCGGAATATTTAAAACAAAAGGAATTACTGCCGGATTTCTATCTGCTTTATCTTAAATCAATGAAACGACACGGCACGCCGGCGCATAAAATCGGTTTTTTTGCGGATATATTGAAACAATTTGACGGCGCTATCTGCGCCGTTAAATACAACGATAAGATAGCCGCCGCCGCTTTAACCTTTGTTTATAAAAACACGTTGCATATACCCTGGGCCGCTTCTGACCGCAAGCTAAAATCTTTTAATTTTAACGATTACTTATATTGGCGAATAATGGCGGAATCTTGCCGGCCGGAAATCAAAAAGATAGATCTCGGCCGATCGCAAATTGGCTCCCCCGTGGCCAAATTCAAAAGCCAATGGAATTGCCGCAACATCACTCTGCCCTATTATCTTATCTCATCCGATCAAAAAACAATTAAAACGCCTCAAAAATCCTGTTTGCGTTATGCGTCAAAAATCTACCGCTTATTGCCCTTGAATATCACTGCCTTAATCGGGCCCAAATTAAGGAAATATCTGCCCTAAAATTATGACCAAGAAAATATTACTGATTAACCCCGCTCAATTTCAGCCGATTGCTGCCAATCAGCCGGAAATCTACGACAAAGAAATTGATTATCTGCCATCATTGGGGATCCTCTACTTAGCCGCTTATTTAAAAAAATTCAACGACTGCGAGATTAAAATCGCGGATTGCGGCGTAGAAAACATAAGTTACGATGAGATCGGCCGCCTGGCCAAAGAATTCCAGCCGGACATAATCGGGATAACCGCTTTAACCTTCGTCCTTCTGGACGTTATGGCCATTATTAAATCAATCAAAGCGGCATTGCCCGATACCCCGATTGTTTTAGGCGGCGCTCATCCTAATTTATACCCGGATGAAACAATTAATTTGCCGGGCGTGGATTTTATTATTTTGGGGGAAGGCGAAAAACCGTTCAAAGAATTAATTGATAATATCAATGACCGGGAAAAATTAAAAACTATCCCCGGCATAGTTTTTAAATCTAACGGGCAAATTATCAACACCGGGCATTGCGGACTGATCAATAATTTGGACGAATTGCCCTTTCCGGCTCGCCAGCTGACAAAATACGATAAATATTTTTCCATTATCGCGCAAAAATCGCCGGTTACCACGATGTTTACTTCACGCGGCTGCCCTTACCGCTGCTTGTTTTGCGACCGTCCGCATTTAGGCAAGGTTTTCCGCGCCCGCAGCGCTAATAACGTTGTTGATGAAATGGCAGAAATCAAAAAAATGGGCATTGAGGAAATATTCATTTACGACGACACTTTCACCATTAATCGCCAAAGAACAGTAGATATCTGCCGCGAAATAATCAACAGGAAATTAAAAATCAATTGGGATATCCGTGCTCGCGTCAATACGGTTGATGAGGAACTGCTCCATCTGCTTAAAATGGCCGGTTGCCAAAGAATTCATTTCGGCGTTGAAGCAGGAACCCAAAAAATTCTTGACGCGCTCAAGAAAGACATCACTCTGGAAATGGTGGAAAAAGCGATCCGCTGGACAAAAAAAGAGGGTATTGAAACCCTCGCCTACTTTATGATTGGCAACCCCTCGGAAACGCTTGATGACATCAAGCAAACCATAAAATTCGCCAAAAAACTCGATCCGGATTACATTAACGTCTCTATCACCACCCCTTTCCCCGGCACTCAATTATACGCTCTCGCGCTGGAAAAGGGCATAATAAAAACCGACGTTTGGCGAGAATTCGCCGCCAACCCTGCGGCGCAATTCATCCCGCCATTATGGACGGAGAATTTTACCCGTGACGAATTACTGGCGCTAATGAGAAAATTCTACGCCTCTTTCTATCGCCGCCCCAAATACATCATCAAAAAGCTTCTCGCCGTCAGATCTTGGGATGAATTGGCCAGGAAGGCCAAAGCCGGCTGGCAAGTTCTGAAATTCTGAATCTTATCTGATCTTATTTGAGAACGTTTTTAAAAATATTAAGTCCTAGCAAGATATCCTTCAAATCTGCCAAGGACTTTATTTTTTTTAGCCGATAAATAATATATTTCGGCCGCAAATAAAATTTGATAAAGGCCCGGCGCTTCAGTTTCAATAGAGTGTCGCTGCTTAAACCGGGCAGATCCATCGGCGGTATATGATTGGAAACCGAGCAAAAATCGCTCCAATCAAAATCTTTCCTGATATACCCCCGGGCTTTGGCCTCTTCGTAGAGTTTGGTCCCGGGATAAGGAATGGCCACGAAGAAAGCCGCCGTATCCAAATCCAAACTGCAGGCGAAATCAATCGTCTGGTTAACTGTTTCCGGGTCCTCGTCAATATAGCCGATGATAAACGCTCCGGAAACTAAAATGTCATTCTTGCGGCATAAAGCAACGGCCTGTCTGGCCTGCTCCAAAGTAGCGCCCTTGCGCATTTTGTCTAAAATCTTCTGTGAACCTGATTCAAATCCGAAGCCGATTCTTTTGCAGCCGGCCTGTCGCATTAATTTTAGTATTTCGTCGTTTACCGAATCAACCCGGGCCATGACTACCCAAGAAATATCAAGTTTTCGCCTAATAATCTCTTCGCAAAATCTTCTCACTCTTTCTTTATTGGCGGTAAAAAGCTCATCATGGAAATTAAAGGAGGTTGCCTGATAATTCCTAACGCATTCTTCAATCTCACCCAGAACATTATCTACGCTTCTGGTGCGATATTTTCTTTTCCAAACCGATTCCGCCATGCAAAAAGTGCAGCAATAAGGACAACCGCGGCCGGAAATAATATTTATCGCCTGCCCCGAATCCGTTGTCCTTGTGGGCGGCAAATAATATTTTTCAATCGGCAATAAATCGCGAGCCGGAAAGGGTATGGTATCCAAATTATCAATCAGCGGGCGATATTCCGTTACCAGCACCGCGCCATTGTCGCGATAAGCAATACCCTTAATATCCTTGAAGTAGGTTTGCCCGGCGATGAGGGCGCGGATAAGCTCTAAAAAAGTGACTTCTCCTTCGCCTAAAACGGAAAAATCTATCGCCGGCATGTCTTGCATTGTTTCTTGGGCGGCAATCGTCGGATGTGGTCCGCCGACAATAATTTTTATATTCTGATCAATGGCTTTTATTCGCCGCGTAATCTCCTTAAGCTGCTTATAAACCGGGGTAGGAAATGTTAAAGCGACAAAATGCGGCCCAATCCCCTTAATTTTTTCATCTATCTGGTCGTAAGACATTTCCAGCGCTTCGCAGTCAAGAATGGTTATTTCCACATCCTTTTCGTATTGGCGCAAATAAGCCGCCAGATAAGCCAGATTAAGCGGGGCGGTTTTGCCGCCCTGACCTTCAATGCCGTCATAATTAGTGAAAGGAGGATTGATCAATAAGAGTTTATATTTCATAAATTGGTCTTTTTTAAAATACTTCTGACGGGTAAAAAGATAATAATCAAAATTAAAAGATAGGCCAAGCTGAATAAGTGCACCATAAAACCGGAAATAATCGCTGCTTCCTTATTCAAGCCCAATAAGCCAAAACCAATGGCCCAGCCGGTTTCATAAGTGCCGAAATCCCACAGTCCTTGAACGGGCAGAAAGCTTATCAACTGGCTGAAAATAAGCCCCAAGGTTACCTTTAACCAGCCAAAATCGATATTTAAGGAACGAAAGAATGCTATAACCATTAAAGAGGCGGACGCTAACCATAAAAATGAAATCAATAAATTAATCAAATAAACGGGCAGGGAGCGAATTGCTTTGATACTGGTTATAGCTTCTTTCAATTTGATGATTAGCTTAGCACCGAATTTAAACTTAGTCAATCCTGCCTTGTCCATTAAAACGATAGCCGCTTTAATCAGTTGATCAAGGTAAAATAAAACGGCAATCGTGCCTAAACCCAATACAATGCAGCTTAAATAAATCTTATTGGGCGGAATATAGCCGGGATTAAGCAAAATAAAACCGGCTAAAAACGAAACGGCCACCGCTAAAAGATCAAAAAATCTGGCTATCAACAAGACACTAAGGCCTTCAGCCACGGCTATGTTTTCGCGTTTTTTTATAAAATAAACAAAACTTAACTCGCCGCTTCTAAAGGGCAGCAAGTTGCAGAAAAAAGTATAACCTAAAGTGATTTTTAAAGAATTTAAAAAACCAACTTTCTTGGAAAGAATCAAAATTTGCCATCTCCAAGCCCGCAAACAAACGCCAACAAAATAAAAAATAAACGCGATTAAAAGGTAGGGCCACGATATTTTTAAAATAATATCTTTGGCTTGGGTAAAATCAATCTGCGTTAAAAGCAGGGCCACTAAAGCCAAAGTTATGATTAAAGAAATTATTTTTTTCCACCTGGTTCCAATTTTTATCATTATTTTATCAAATTAAGAAACCACATTTTCCCGGGGCTGGCTTTGGCTTCCACTACTCCGGCCCGGGGCCAATCAGCGATATTTATTGCTTGGCTGCTGGAAGAGATTTGTTGCGCCAATTCACTGTCATAACCAATCACGTATTTCACGTTATAAGCTTCAAATGCCGACTGAAGTTTCTGCTCTTGCAGTAAACGGCCGACGGTCTCGGGAGAAAAATAAACCGCTGACACTCCCGTCAAATAATTCAACAGGGGGTGCAACGCCCTATTGCCCACGACTACCGTTTCCTCCGGCTTGATGGCTTCGGTCCGCGAACGAACCTGTTCTGCCAAATAGACGATCTTTAAGTTGACGTTATCATCATATCCTCGCCCCCAATAAACATGATTCGCCTGGATCAGGCCGTAAATAAGCAAGAAAATGGCTAACCAGCCGGCTAATCGGCTGAATTTGTTGGCGACATAACGATCGCTAATAATTTTTACTAAACCCGTTAAACCAAAACTGATAAAAAGCGCAATCGCCCAACCCCAGTCCATTAAATGGTCGCGCGAAGCCAAAACAACGTAACTGGAAATTAAGATGGAGAACACCAGCCAACTGGCAAAAAGAACGGTTAAATTCTTATCGCGACGGCTCAATTCTTTAATGCCCAACAGCATTAAAATGAAAAACAACGATCCGCCGATATACTCCAAAGCAACAAAGCGGGAAAGATGGGCGAGTAAATTATTCGACCCCACAATCATTCTCTCCATTAAGTTAATGGGGCGGATGCCGATATTGGCTCCCACCTTGATTAAATCAATGCGTTCCAATATTCCCCGGCTGGCAATGTCTGAATTGAATTTATCCAGTACGGTTTTTTGATCGAAATAAAAGGTATAAGGATCGGGGAAAAGATGGCCGTAAAAATTAAATTCCGACCAATTACCGGTCTGTGTTTTATTAGCGACAAAAACCCTGAAATAATCATTGGTGCCGCGAAGACCGACTATCGCCGGCAACCAAAAAACCGCCAGCATGACGAAGAAAGGAACAAAAACCAGGCCGGCGTTTATTAAATTAATTTTAGTGACATTTTTTTTAAGATTAGTCGCGGTTGTTTTAAACCATGACCGAACCGACTGCAGGGACGATAAAATCTTTGAAGCGGCAACGGGCTGTTGCTGGGGTTGAAAAATAAGCCAACAGAAAAACACGGGGGGGAATAAAAACATCACTTCCCGCGCCAAACAAGATAGCGATAGAAAAATACCGGCTAAAGGCAAAAAAATATATTTACCCTTGGTTTTTCGGCCCAGAAAAAACAAAACGGAAAAAATTGCGAAATATAACATGGCAAATTCATAAGTGCCGATTGTCTGAACCATCTGGGAATTAAACGGCAATAGGATATAAACCAAAGAAAAAATTATAGCCGCTTCCCAGCCGAATAAATAAAAAACAACGGCGGCAAATAAAACTAAAGCCAGCGCTTGGATAATCACGGCAATAATTATCAACACATTAAAATCGGGCAGGCCGATGTATTTGAACAAGGCGGCATAAGACCAAGTAGTGAACTTATTTCCCTGGGTGCTGGGCTGGGCGTGCTGACTGACTAAGGACGGCGCTAAAACGATATTGCGGCTGTCTTCCATGCCGTAAAACCCGGTCCGGACCAGATTCCTGGCCAAGATAAAATTTTCCGCTTCAGCGGGCTGAGCGGTGCTGCCTTTGAAAAAAACCGGGAAATACCAAAAGGCGGCCGCCATAAAAAAAACCACGGGCAGTAAAATTAAGATAATCAATCGGTTAAAACGATTATTTGACTGTTGCCACATAACTTTAGATTATTTATAATTTAAATCCCCAAAACAGCCCGGAGCAGATGCCAGGGGCTCATTATAATATTGGGCAATTGATAGCAATAGTGGGTACACCAACATTTTTTATTCCTAATGTCCAATCGTTGCCGTTTGGCAGCCGCTGATTGCCAGATTTTTTTAAAATCATAATCGGCGTTTCTTAAGTTCCCAATTTTTGGCAGCATTTCGCAATTATACACATTGCCCCAAGCATCAACAACCGGGAAAAAGGAAGCGGAGCGGCACGGTAAAATTTGCCTTTTTTGCTTCATTATCCGCAGGGCTATCTTATGATAATAAACGTAAAACAACTTATTGGCAAAATCATTAGCCAAGGTCTTGCTTTTAAACAAAACCCGATTAAGCAAATCTTCGTATTGCTTTAAATCCAGCGGAGCAATTTTTTGCGGGTCAAACGAGCCGCGGATAACTTCGGCGGTATGATACTTAATGCCGGGATGCCGATCAATAAAATCAATAATGTCGGCAATATTATCCTTATTAACATTGGAAATAGTGGAGTTGACGCTGACTTGCAAGGCCTCATTAACTTTGGCCAATTCCATTAATTTTTCATAGGTCTCCGAGAAACGTTCAAAATTTCCGGCTATTCCCCTGATCGTATCATGCACTTCGCCGATCCCGTCCAGAGATAAGACGACTTTCAGTTTGATTGGTACGGCGGCTAATATTTTTTGGGTTTGTTCTATTATCCGGTCGGGCAGGAGGCAGTTTGTCGGTATGGCGATCTTTCGGGTGGCACTGCAACGGTAAAAAATCTCACAAATTTCCGGCAAATCAGATCGCAAGAACGGTTCGCCGCCGCCCAAGGTAACGCTTCTTATGGCGCCGACGGTTTTGGCAAACTTTTCTATCTCCGCCAAAGAAAGCTCGTCGGTTTCCGTATTGATTACCTGCCAATTAAAACACATCAAGCAACGGGAATTGCATTTATTAGTCACCTGAAAAATCAACCCGTAAAGCGGCCAATCTTTTTTTAATAAATAATAAAAATAAAATTTACTTACCGGCAAATACTGCTTGATTATCTTCAATCTCTTAATAAACTCCATAGATTAATTTAAATTGAATAATTGTTCCAGCCGCTCGTCGCTGATTTTTTTCAACCGTTTATTTTCTTTACGAGCAGAATGGATATTGAAAGCATTAATAATAATGGAAATAATACTTCTGATAAACGGCAAGAAATCGTCGGGCTCGCTTAGGCAATGGCCGATATTAAAACGAATATTAAGCGGAAAAAATTTAATCAAAAACGGCCAGGGATAATTTCTTAACATGATTAGCAACCGATTCCGCATCCAAAGATAAGTTGTTCGTTTATTATCAATGGTCTTATTTACGGTCGCGCTAAGGCCGTGATAACTGATGCTGTTCGGCTGATAAACGACTTTGAAACCGGCGATGTTGGCTCTTAATGACAAATCGGTATCTTCATAACCATGATAGTAGCCCTCGTAAAAACCGCCGATTTTCTCTAGGACGCTGCGTCTGATAATCATTGAAGCGCTGCAGGCATAAAGCACCTGTCTGAATTGGTTATACCGGGGGTTATCCGCTTCCGCGCCCAGACCGATATCATAACCCTTGCCGCGGAATAACATGCTGCCGCCGGCAGCGGCTATTTTCCCGGGTTCACCGGCAAACAAAATTTTTCCTACGGCCTGTCCTATGCTTTCGTCTGAATCCATTAATCGGATCATTTCGGTCAGCCAGGTTTTAGACAGCGTCGCATCATTATCCATGGTTACGATATATTCGGCTTGTCCATGATTAATTCCCCGGTTGCGCGATGCCGCCGGACCCAGATTAACTTCATTTGCAATAACAGTGATTTCCGGGTAATGTCGTTGAAAATAATCAACTGAATCATCCGGGGAATGGTCATCAACTAAAATAATATTATAGTTAATATACGTTGAATCCAACAAGGAGTCAAGGCATTTTGCGGTCAATTCTTTATTCTTATAACTGCAAATAACGATGTCAACTCGGGGATTAATCTGATTCATAAATCATGTTTCTTGGAAGCCGCTTTAATATTCCGCTGATTCCTTAACAATTTTGGGATTATCCCTGATAATTTCCGCCACAACACTTGCGGGGCATACAATAATAAAAAATAAGCCATTTTTAGCCTGAAAACGATCGGATTTTTTGGTATTTTAAAGACGGCTGAATACGACTCGGTGGATAAATTGGCAATTTTCCAAGCTTTCAACCGAGCTTGAGAGCTAAAATCGGCAGTTTCAAAAATCGGGATAATTCTATCCCCCGTTTTAGAAAAATGACGGCCTAAAGCGAAATTATTCAATAATTTCCCTTCTTTTTTAATCCAATCCCACAATTCGGTATGGGGATAGGGAATTAAAAAATTCCACTTAATGCCGCCGTTTAATTTTAATTGATTGAAAAATTTCACCGTTTGTTTGGTATGCTTGATGCTATCGCCAGGCAAACCGACAATGAAAAACCCCGTAACTTTGATGCCGCTTTCCATCAACATCTTAGCGGCCTTGGCGACATCTTCTAATTTCTCGCCTTTTTTTATCCGGTCAAAAATTTCGGGTACGCCACTTTCTATGCCCAAAGCGACATGACGGCAACCTGACTCATACATGGCCTTGCACAGTTCCTGATTAACCCGATCGGCCCTGATGCCATTGGGGCAGCCCCAAATGAGATTTAATTGCCGATCAACCAATGAGCGGCAGAACAGCAAAGCCCGATCAATATCCAGAGTGAAATTATCATCAACCAATTCAAAGCTGCTTATCTGATATTTTTCCTTAGCGGCGATTATTTCTTCAATAATATTTTCCACGCTCCTAAACCGCCAAAGTCGGCCGCTGACAAACTTAACCGAACAATAAATACAATTATACGGACAGCCGCGGCTGGTTAACAGCGGATAAGGATGATCCCTAAAATATCGGCTGGGATTAAACTCGGCAAAATGATCGTAATCGGGAAAATTCAATTTATCCAAGTCAACGGTAAAAGAGTAAGGATTGGCGAGACATTCTCCGTTAGCCCTGTAAACCAATCCGGGGACCTCATCAATTTTTTTTTGACCGGCTAAAAAATCAAAAAAAAGCGGCAGGGATCGTTCGGCCTCAAACTGCAAGCCATAATCAATGTCAGGGTTAGCCCGCAAATATTCCGTTCCCAACAAACTAACATGCGGCCCCCCAACAATGATCAAGCTGTTGATTTTTCCTTTCAGTTCGGCAATTAAATCCTCAACTGCTGCCGCATTGGTGGATTTGACCGAAAAACCCAAAACTTTGGGATTAACGGCAATGATAAAATCTTTCAACTGATCGGGCGACCAAGCCAAAAAATTCAAATCAATAATATTAAAAGCACAACGCCCGATCAGCGAGCCGCCCAAATAAGCCAAGCCGTTATTGATGTATTTGTTTATACCCCTGACTTCAATCAGCAACAGATCCATAGTAATAATTATTTATCTATAAACTTATTATACCAGCCAAGAGTTTCGGTCATCTGTTCATTAAGGGAAAAATCTTTTAGCACTCTTTGGCGGCCAGCCCGCCCGAATTTCTCGGCCAGATCCGGCTGCTTCAATAAGTCCACGATTCTATCGGCGAATTCTTCGGTTTTAAGCGGGTTAACTATATAGCCGGTTACGCCGTCAACTACAATCTCCGGGGTCCCGCCAAAACAAGTCCCGACCACCGGTTTGCCGGCTGACATGGCTTCGATATTAAACAGATTAAACGGATCGAAATAAATTGACGGCGTGACGCAAACGTCAGCCGAAAAAAAAGCCAACCCTATTTCTTGACGACTTAGCCAGCCGGTAAATAAAACCTTGTCGGCAAGTCGGGTATTATTAATTTTATTAATTAAATCCTTGGCATAACCGGTCATCTCTCCGACTACCACTAATACTGCATTATCCACTTCCTTCACCACCCGAGTCATGGCCTCAATAATGGCGCCGCCGCCCTTGGCCTCGCTCAATCGTCCGCCAAACATAACCACCTTTTTACCGGCCAATTTGAATTTTTCCTTAAACGCCTCAATCTCCGAATTATTATTTTGCCAATAATCGCTGGCAATGGCATTATGGATCGTGGCTGTGTTAGTAATACCGTTTAAAGCCAAAAGTTCTTTTTGCGCATTAGTAATGCAAAAAATTTTGTCTATATATTTGAGATAATGCTTAATTAAAATATTACGCAAGGGATTGTATCTTTTTTTAGCGTTTCTTAAATTATCCACAAAACTCACTTTATAACGGCAGGTGCCGTTTTTTAAATTAAGTTTGCCGTAATTAAAAAGCATCGTATCGTGCGCCGTCAAAAAAACCGCTCGGGAATATCGCCGGCCGAGAGAAAAAGTATGGTACGATATATGGCCATGGACATTATGAAAATGGCAAATATCCGGCTTGATTTTCTTGATTATCTTCTTAAATTTGAAAACGACCTGGGGATTGAACAAACTCACATAACTATTCCAACGATCCGGATAGCAAGCATAAATCCGATGGACTTCTATGCCGTCGTAAATCTCCATTCCGGCCCGTTGTTTATCTTGAACGCTGGCGATGACGAAAATACTATGGCCCAATTTAATCAGGCCTTGGGCTAAATTATAAGTCACGATGGACGGCCCCGTATGAGTTACCGGCGGGAAATCATCGGAAACGAATAATATTTTCATAACTTAATATAGTTTCAAAAAATAACTCTTTAAATACGAAAAATGGGCCGCTAAGCTAAAAAACGACCAGTAAATTATTAAAATAATAATAGCGCTTAACGGAGAAATGAACTGCAAGAGAAAAAACATCAAGATAAAACCAGAAATCAGATTGGCGAGATTTATGGCAATAGCATAGATATTTTTATTGATTGTTCGATAAACTGCTCCTAAGCCGATGGCGAAACCGGAAAAAATAACGCTTAACGACAGCGGATAAACCAATTTAATGCTTAAATCAAACGCCGAACCATAAACGATTCTAATAACATAGGGAGCAACAATCAAAGAAGCCAAAACAATAAAAAAGAAAATCAATCCGGCAAAAAGCGAGGATTTATAAAAATTAACCTTCAAATCCTTAATGCCGGCAACTTTAGCTTTGGGCAATTGCACCTGCAATAAACGGCTGATCGGAGTTAAAAAAACATTAGACAAAGCCAAATAAGCTAAGGCGATTTTCAGATTAGCCACTTCAACTGAAGAAGCCAGATAACCAAGAATTAATAAGGGCAGAATATTGAATAAATTAGAGATATTTTTATCCGCGGCCATAACGAAACCGAAATTAAAATATTTCTTAATTCTAACTTGATGGAAGTTAATCAAAATTTCGCGAAATGACGGCACCAATTCATTGCGGCGCGCAAAATTTCGATAAACTAAAATAGAAAAAACCATGGTGCCGATGATAGTCAGCAAATAACCCCAGGCGATTCCAGCCAAGCCGAACCCCATGAAGACAAAAATTACGGGTAAAAAAACGGCAAAAAATTTGTTAACATTTTCTATAATGGTTAGGTATTTTATCTTCCGCATGACTTGAAGCAAATTCACCAATAAGCCGAAAAATATTTGGAAAATGTAGCCGACTATTATCAACCGAGCCAATTCGCCAATCAGGCGGTTGTGGTAAAAATATTGCGCCAGAGTCGGAGCCGAAAGAATGGCTAACAAACCAAAAGTTACCGCGATAATCAAATTCAATTTAAAAAAATAAGTAATGATGTCTTTGATATCCTGGCGGCTTCTTTTGGCATAGGCCTCGGCCAAAAGCGTCAAAGTGGCGTAACCGGTGCCCCAATCCATGAATAATCCGGCGAAGCTGGCTAAAGCAAAAATCAAGGCATAGTCGCCATAAGCGCCGACGCCCAAAACTCGGGCATAAATAACGGAAGCGATCAGTGATAAACCCAAATCCCAAAAAGAACCCCATTGCAAAACCAATAGGTCGCGAAAAAAATTCAACTGCCACAAATACCGCCAGGCCTGGGTAATTTTTTGTTTTATTGCCGCCATGGTTTTTAAATGTTAATGGCTGATTAATTTTTTGACGGAAAACATAATCTTGATTAAGGGTTGGGGAATCTTGTTTTTCTTCATAAAAAACAAATACAAAATGGAAACACCCGCACGGATAAAGGGATTATTGCGATTTTTCGCCAAATAATCAATTTGATTCTTCTGAAGCCGAGGAATAAGATAAATGACTTTGTTTAAATAATTCTTGTTCAACAAATGAAACTGCTTCTTCAAATATTCCTGGCCGTCGATCAAATGGCCGTCAGCAATGGCCCGACGGTATAATTCCGTACCGGGATAGAAGGTCAGGGAGAATAACGAGAGATGGAAAGGTTTTTTAATCTGATTAAGAACGGCGATGGTTGAAAGCAAATCGGCTTCATTTTCATAGGGATTATCCAGGATGACGTCAACGATGACATGCAACTTGCCGCGATATTTATCTAAGAGAGCCATAGCGGCTAAAAACTGATCGGATTTGGCATATCTCAAGTAGACCTCTTGATTTACCCGGTCGCTGCCGCTCTGCAGGCCTATTTGAATGGTCTCCAGTCCGGCATCAACCAATAGTTCCAATTTAACGGCGTCAATGGTGGTGGGGCTGGCCAAACAAAAAAATGGCAAATTAATCTCTGTTTTATAAAGCCGATTGAATTCATTGATCCAATTCAGGTCATTGACAGCAAAGCTGTCATCCATGATTTTAAATGAATGGATAAAGGGAAATTTTTCTTTAATCGCTTTCATTTCGGCAATCAATTGATCGACAGAACGCTTCCTTAAAAAAACACCGCTATAAATGTTACGGAAAACCGAATTACAACAATAAGCGCAGGCGTGAGGGCAGCCGCGCGAAGATAATAAGCGATGATCGCCTCGCGCGGCCGGATAATACTGCCGAAAAATACTCTCCGTCATGGCCAGTAATTCGCCCTGATGAATAATATAATGATCGGAAAAATCATAATCCGGAAAAGGCAACTCGTCGATATTTTCAACTAAAACCGATTTGCCGCCACTGACAATTTGATCGCCGTCCCTGTACCACAAGCCGGGAATGTTAACTCTCCGATAATCAAGCCAGTTATTATTTTCAGTTAATTGCAAAAGAGCCGACTCGCCCTCCCCGACACAGACCAAATCAGCGTACTTTAGGCAGTTTTCCGGATCAATAGTGGGATGAATTCCGCCCCAAATTATCGGCAAACTCGGAAAAGATTTTTTGATGGCCATGGTGATATTCTTGGCGCGAAAAAAATGATTTGACATCAAACTAAGGCCGACTAAATCCGGCTGATATTTTTTAACAAGGTTATTGATCTGCCACAATTCATCAGCGGTTTCCAATTCTCCGTGGGGTTTGGATAAAAATAAAATCGCCACTTCTCGGCCATGGCTTTTAAGGTAGGAAGAAAGATATCTGGCACCCAAAGCGCTAATATCAGTCGGAGCTTTTTTAAACTCTTCAACGTCCTGCTGATTAATTGAGATTAACAAAAATTTCATAAGTATACTTGCGTATTGCCTGCCGATTAATATCGTCAAACATACAACAGTAAGAGTATATTTTATAACACATTTTCAAGGAAAAATCAAATAATTAATGGTTTTTAACGGCAACTTCGGAATGGGGCGGGGGCAATAACTCTCGGCAAGCGTTTAATACTTGATCCGGGGTTATGGCTGAAAAACAAGCCCTTACTTCGGCGATATTTATATCCGCATTATATAGCATTCTACATTGCGGCCGGCAAACCTGGCGATCGGTAACTAAACGGTAGTTATTTTCCGGCCGTTGATTGTTATCATCGCAAGGGCCGAGGATATCAACTACGGGGACTGACAGAGCGTCAGCGATATACAATAAGCCGGTATCAACACTGATGAATAAATGGCATTTTTTCAAATAGTACGGCAAGATATCTAAATTCTTGCCTAAAATCAAATGAATTTCCCCGCCGGTGGCCCGCCTGATTTGTTCCAAATATTCTTCTTCCTCCTGTAAGCCGAATAATAAAAAAACTGACTGATATTCGGCATGAATTTTTTGTATCAATTTTATCCAATAATCCTTAGGCCAAACTTTGTAGTCCTTGCCTGATGAAATAACAATGCCGACAACCGTTCTGCCGCTTAAAGAATTCAGGCGGGAAAAATCATCCGCCTCCTGGCAGACATCAGGAAAAAACAATCGGTTGCTTTTATTTTTAACGCTAAAACCGGCTTCTCGTAACAACTCAAAATAAAATTCCTTGATCGGGCGGTCAAACTTATAATCCTTGGTTGAGTAATATGGGTAGAGCAGGCGCGACAATCGGCCATCCAATCGCGTGGTGACCAAATATGACTTAAGGGCGGGCAAAGTCAAACCCAAAATACCGCCTTCAAAATTATTCACCAAATTGAAGTAAGCTGCGATTTCAAACCGACTCAAAAACCGCCATTGTTTGAGCAGCCATTTAACGCCGCCCGCTTCCCGTTCATGAACAAACCCAATCTTCTCGTCAATAAAAGGATTATTCCGCCAAATATCCAAAAATTTGCTCCTGGCGCAAACAATCAATTTCGCTTCCCGATCATTATCCTTTAGGGCTTCCAAAATCGGAGTCAAACAAACCATATCCCCCAGTTTGCCGGTATAGAAAACTACGATCGCCCGTCCCCTCTTTTTTCTAAAATAAAACCGGCCCAAAAAACGCAAGAAAAAAGCCAAGGGCAGTAAAAATATTTTTCTAATTGAATCAAGCGAGTAAATTTTCATAATCAGGGAGTTTTAGTGGTAAGCCACTTAAGGATATTCTTTCTGTTCTTCCAAAGTTTTCGTGTTGAAAAAAACGGATGCGATAAATAGTATTCTATCTTGGCTCGCCGGGCAAATTGAAAAATTTTCTCATAACTTAAACCGGGTTGCTCAAAAATCGGCACATGAGCGCAAGATATCAAGGGAGGGTATGATCGCTTTTCTTCGTAATATTCCGCCCAGGAAAAATCCTCCGGCAGAGTGCCGATTCTTTTGGCTTCCAACTCAATCGCAGTATGGGGATAAATCATTGTCAAGGTTTGGGTTGTTTCGTCAACACCGAGTTTATTTTCCAGATATCGGCTCAAATAAACGGTTTTCTTGATATCCTTATAAGTTTCCCCCGGCAAGCCGTGCATGAAAAATACTTTCAATTTTATCCCCGCCCCTTTGATTATTTTTATCGCTTCAATAACCTGGCTGACGGTAATGGCTTTTTTTATATTTTTCAAAATTTCATCGCTGCCCGATTCCGCAGCCATGGCGATATGCTCGCAACCGGCCCGTTTCATCCAATCAATCAACTCAACGTCAATATTATTGGCTCGGGCTTCGCACCACCAACCAACCTTCAGTTGTCTGGCGATTATTTCCTGGCAAATATCAATTACCCTTTGCTTATTCATGGTAAAACAATCATCAAAAAAACCCACTCCCTCCAATTTGTATTTGTCCATTAAAAATTCTATTTCGTCAACCACATTTTTGGCGCTGCGATATCTGATATTATGGCCCCATTGCTCGGCAGTAGAGCAATAAACGCAATTATACGGGCAGCCGCGGCTGCTGATAATGCTGGTGCAAATCTTCGTTGATAACGGTATTGTTTGTCGGTATTCATCAATGGGGAGCAGATCCCTGGCCGGCAACGGCAAGCCATCCAAGTCAGCAATCGCTTGACGGTTAGCGTTATGGATGATTTCTCCTTGGCTGTTGCGGTAAGACAAGCCCTTGATATCGGCTAAATCTTCCCCGGCGACAACCGCCTTAACCAACTCCAAAAAAGTCAATTCCCCCTCGCCTCTGACGATTATGTCTATTGATTTAATATGCTTTAGCGTATCGGCGGCAGTTAGGGTCGGATGAGGCCCGCCGGCCACAATGGGTGTCGCGGGAAAACTTTTTTTAATCAATTCCGCCAATTCAAAAGCATGAAAACGATTTTGCGTGCCGAAAGACAGCCCGATCATATCGGCGCCCTTTTCTTTCAGGATTTCCACCACTTTTTTATTGTCATACCGATTAATGACGCTATCAATAATATAAATATCGTCAAAACCGTTGTTTCGCAAAACCGCGGCTAACCACGCCAAGCCGAGCGGCGGCATAGTTTCTTTGGTTTGATAAAGCGAGGGAGGAAAAATTAGAGCTATTCTCATATCAATCTTTAAAAATAACTTCCCGCCAAAAAACCGGTTTCAGCCAATATCCCCGGCCATACTTAAGGCGTTGCTTATAATTTCTTAAAAACAAAAAACTCCAAAACGGCTTTGATCCAGTATCAATCAAGCCCGCGTATTTTTCAATGTTATTCCAATTTATGTTTTTTCCGGGAAATTTCTTTTTTATTTGCTCAAAAAGAACCGTTCCGGGATAAGGAATGACAGGTAAAAATTGCTTGACTTGCAAATCATTTTTAACAATAAAGTCAATGGTTTCTTTAATGGTTTGCCGATTCTCCCCGGGCGCGTTTAATAAAACGCAATATCCTCCGGCGATATTATTTTCTTTCAAAATATCAATCGCCAATTGCAAATCAGCGGCGGTTATTTTTTTATTGATTTTAGTCAAAACCCGATCACTGGCTGATTCCATGCCCAAGTTCACGTTAACACAGCCGGCTTGTTTGACTAATGGCATGATTTCCCTGCTTTTAATGATATCAGTCGCCCGGGCATTGGCGCCCCAAGAAAATTTTAAGTCCCGGGAAACAATGGCGGAACAAATCTTCTTTACTCTGTCGCCATCAATGAAAAATTCCCAATCCTGAAAAAAAATCGATTTGATTTGGAAATTTTTTATCAAATATTCAATTTCCTCAATCACTTTATCAACGCTTCTGACAATATAACGGCCGGGCATCATTTCTTTGAGACAAAAAACGCAATTGTAAGGACAGCCGCGCGAAGTCATCATAATGGAAAACGGCCTTTCATAATCATTGCTGGAATACTTATCCATGGGCAACAAATCATAAGCCGGCAGCGGCAAGGCGTCCAAATCAAGGATTCTTTCACCGGGATTATTTATAACTTTACCGTCTTGGCGATAGGATAAGCCGGCAACGCCTGCGGCGGACTGCTTAGCCGATAAGGCGGCAATCAATTTTTCTACGGCTAATTCCGGCTCGCCCCTGATGATAAAATCCGTTTGGCAATTATCAAACACCCACTCGGGCATAGTGGTGCCATGGCTGCCGATTAAAACTTTATATTGAGCCGTCGCCTGGTTGATGATCTTAAAAACATTTTCAATATGGGAATTAGGGCATTCCCAGCGATCAATCGGCGTAGAAGTGACAATCAGGATTTCGGGATTAAAATTTTTAATCGCCTGCCCAATCTGCTCTAATGAAAAATTTAAAACATTGGCATCCAGCAAACTAACGTCATGGCCGGATTGCCTCAAGCCGGAGGCGATTATAGCCATTGATAACGGCTGTCTGGCTCTGACGTTCATAATGGATTTTTTTTCCCGATTGAAATTGGGAACCAATAAGAATATTTTCATTTTGCCTTTAAGATTAATTATTAATATAAACCGCCTTGCAACATCTGGAACAAACGGACAATGAATGCTTGAACAAATACTGGCGGAATTTCTGATAATCATCAGACAGCCAAATCTCATCCGGGGTTTTATCCAACAGATTGCCAAATGATTTCTCAATAATATCGCACCAGACAACCTCGCCGCGCTGATTAATGCGCAATTCCGGCTGCAGCAGTTTCAAACAGAAGGGCCTGGCGGGCTGGCGACCCAGATATTGCGGCAGATTGTGGTAGTAATTAAACGGAGAAAAATTAACGAAACAACCGTTTTTAAGGCCATACGATCTGATTTTAGCTAATTTTTTCTTCAATTCGCCGGCATCAAGATCGGAGGGGAAAATCGGATTCCGAACCTGCGTATTCAGACGATAATCGCGGCCGTCCTCCCAGCCGAATTCTTGATTAAAAATATTTTTGGTTTGAGCGACCTCTTCCGCTGAATAAACCTGCTCAAACAAAACATTGATTGTGGTAATGCCTAATTTTTTGGTCGTATCGATTAATTCAAAAAAATTATCAACGTTGTCATTAATCAGCAAGGTGGCAAAAATAGTAATCGGAACCTGGGGCATCTTGACCCGTAAAAGCCCCAGAGCGCGCTCCAATCTGTCAAAGGTCCCTGGCACGCCCCTAATGGCATCATGCAATTCCTTGGGACCGTCTAATGAGGTTAAAATATCGGTCAAATGTTTATATTCGGCCAAGCGATCAATATTATCCTCATTAATAAGCGTGCAATTGGTCTGGAGGATTACTCTCTTGCCTAAAGAATCCCAAAAAGCAATCAGTTCCAAAATATCCTGTCGCGCGAAAGGTTCGCCGCCGACCAGTTTTATTTCTTTGGTTTTACCGGATATCTTTTTAAAAACCTCCAGGATTTGTTCGGTTGACAGTTCCTGCTGGCGCAAATTCCTGTTCTCGCCCTGATAGCACATCTTGCAACGCAAATTGCATTTGATTGTCGGCTCATAACCGATTTCATAAATCGGCGGAGCGACGGTTTTAAAAGGCAGTTCCGACAATTCAATAAATTTTTTAATCTTGCCGTCGGCCAGTTTATCGCGGCGCCAATCATAAAATAATTTCGCTAAGGGAGAAATTATCGGTACAGCTTTAATAATTTTTTTCACCTGATGTTTATTCTTTTTCAAAAAGACCAAAAGCAGGCCGCAGCAATAAGCTAAAGCAGAGAAGAAAAAAATATAAACCGGCAAACGATAACGCGCCAAAACAAAAGGCGACACCATCAAAGCGGTATAAAGGATAATCATGGCCGAAAAAACGAAAAACAGCAGTTTGTCCCGATCTTTAAAACACGAGTAAACCAAGGCCGCAAGCAAGGCGACGGAACAGATGCCCCACAGGGCGATGCCGGAAAAGTACGTCAATAATTTAAGATTAATCTGCTTGAGAAAATCAAAAATCCCCTGCCAATTGCCGTTTAAAATGAAACCGGTAATATCCGGTTTGGAAAATTCCCCGGTGTAAGCCGACCACATTTCAAAATAGCCGGGCTGGAAAAAGAAAGGCACTGTTCTGATCAAATGCACTTTGAGGTAATCGGCAAAATTACCTAAGATGTAGGTTTTGGCCGTTTGGCTGTAATAATCCAATTCACGGTTGAATTCAGGCAAACTAACCGACAGGCAGTCGCCTTGATTGCCAATATTCGCTCCCAAAGCGTCATCAGCTTGCTTAACGATAAGATTGTAGGCATCAGCATAGGGAATTTGTTTCTGATAAGAAATCAACGCCGGCAGATTATAAAAATAAATATTCGTCGCCAATAAATTAACCAGGGTCAAGCGTTGATAAACAATCTTATTCTTGATTAAAATAGGCGAGATAACGGCGGCAAAAACCAAAATAAAAGCGGCGGCGCCTAAAACTATTTTGCGCCAATTAATCCGCTCCAATTCCTTTAAAGCTAATATTTTTCGAAAAACATAGGCCAAGATGAGAAAAACCGGCAGAATCGCCATCAAAGGCGAGGTGTTTTGCCTGACCAAAGTAGACAAGCCCAGCAATAACCCGCTAATCATTAATTGCTTATTTTCCGGAAATAGAAAAAATTTCAAAAAATAATAAACGCCGCCCAAAAACAGCGGGATGGCGAGATTTTCACTGACTAATAAAAAATTGTGCCAAGCCCAATAAGGTTCAATGGCGACTAAAAAAGTGACCAACAAAGAAATCCTTTCGCTAAAAAACAAGCGGATCAGTTTATAACCGATGAATAAAGTCACGAAAGCTAAGGCCACCTGCGCCAGATAAATCATCCACTCCCCTCCCAGCCAATGCAATAAAACGGAAGTTGCCATATAATAAAGCGGCGGATGCCAATCGCAGTAATCATGGAAAATACCCAGCAACACGGAGACCGCCGGCTGGGCTTGGTTATAAAAATTCTGCCAACCGCCCCGACTTACGCTGGCCTGCCAAAAAGTGATAAAAACCAAAATTCGCACCGCCAAAAAAGCGGCGGCAATAATCAGCCATGATCGGTACCGGGAAAAAATGCTTTTTATTGTTGACATACGATTTTCTGTTCTTGCCGCTTTTTACCGCTAATAATCCATTCACAAAGCGCCAAAAAACCCAAAAAATAAATTTTAACATGCTTGGGACTTCTCAAGCGTTTCATATAATTTAGAACGATCCGGGGGCGGAAATAAAATTTACGGAAAAATAATCTGTTGTATTTTATCAGTTCCTCTTTCGTTAAGCCGAAGGGCACGAAAACCGGCTCCCATTCATTCATTTTTTTCCAATTTTTTTCAAATGTCCCGTAGCGGGAGTAATTGCCGCTGATCTCCGAACCGGGCAAGGGCGTCATGAGGGTGCAATGAAATTCGTCTATTTTTAAAGTTAAGGCAAAATCAATGGTTTCCTGCAGCGTTTCTTTGGTTTCTCCGGGATGACCCATGATAAAAAACGCTCCCACGTCGATTCCCGCTTTCTTCGTCCAGTTAATGGCGTTTCTAATCTGTTCCTTGGTAGTGTTTTTTTTGATTAATTTCAAAATATTTTCATTGCCCGACTCCACGCCATACCAAACCTGCCAACAGCCGGCCGCTTTCATCGCTTTAAACATCTCCGGTTCAACCATATCAACGCGAGCCAGGGCCGTCCAAACCAAATCCAATTTTTCCTTTTTCAACAGTTCGCAGAATTTGTAAAGGCGCGGTTTGAAAACCGTAAAATTGTCGTCGCGAAATTGGATCTCTCTGATGCCGTATTTATGATAAAGCAATAAAACCAATTCCATCATATATTCCGCCGAATGGGATGACAGGATATTGCCGTAAACGCTTCTGGTGCAGAAAGTGCATTGGCCGGGACAACCTCGCGAGGTGACTAAGGTGGAGGCGGGAAATTTTTTAACCGTGTGAACCGGCGGAGAGTATTTGATTAAATCCGGCAACAGGTCAAAAGCCGGCTGCGGCAAGGTGTCCAAATCAATAATTCTGTCTCGCGGAGCCGTAATGATAAATTCATCGGAATCATCGGATTTAAAAATCAAACCGTTAATCTCCCTTAGCTGATTTTTATCCCAAGCGCCCCGGGCCAATGCCGCTAACAGCTCCACCAAAGTTTTCTCGCCTTCGCCGATGATTCCCAAATCGAATTGAGGATAAAGTTTCAGGGTCTCCTCCGGCGCCGTGCTTAAATGATGGCCGCCGATTAACGTGATTATTTCCGGTTTGATTTTTTTTATTTCCCGAGCGACTGCCGCCGCGTTGTCTATTGAAATGGTGACTGCCGTAAAACCGACAACGGCGGGATCAGCCGCCAAAATCTTTTCTACCGTCGAGGCCGTATTCAAATTTAAAATCTCCGCATCAATAATATCCACTTGATGCCCGGCCGCTCTGGCGGCGGCGGCTAAATATACCAACCCCAAGGGAATGGACTCTCCTCCGCTTTTGCTTTTTATTCCATACCTCTCTTCCAAAGTAAGCGGGGGTTGGACTAAAATTATTTTCATAACGATAAATTAAAAATAAAGACGATAAAAATTAAAAACGATATTTGATTAATGTCCAAATGGCGATTAAACCGTCGCGAAGTTTTATTTTTTTGCCTTCTTCTTGCGAGCGGGGAATATAAGAGATCGGCACTTCATAGATTTTAACGCCCTGCCGGGAAATTTTAGCCGTTACTTCCGGACAGAATTCAAAACCCTTGGCTTTAATGTTTATCTTATCCAGAACTTGCTTGCTGACCATCTTATAGCAAGTCGCCTCATCGGTTATGGCCGTGCCATAAAGGAAATTTGTCAACCAGGTCAGATAAACTCCGCCCAAATAATAAAACCAACCGGCTTTAGGGCTTTTCTTTCTGGTCAGCCCCAAGCGCCTGGAACCGTAAACCGCTTGAGCGCCGCAATTTTCCACTTCGTTTATTAATTTCTTCAAATCATTCGGATCATATTCCAAATCGGCGTCCTGCACCACGATGTAATCGCCAGTCGCCACCTGGTAACCGGCAGCCACACCCGCTCCCTTGCCTTGATTTTGCGAGAAATGGATAATAACGTATTTATCCCGGTAACGATCCAGCACCTCCTTGGAATTATCGCTGGAACCGTCATTAATCACGATGATTTCTTTGGCTACGCCCAAATCGGCTTCCGCCACTCTTTGCAAGATGGCTTCAATGGTTTTTGCTTCATTATAAGCCGGGATAACAATGGAAAGTTTATTGATTTTCATAACATTATTTTTTTTTACAAGCTAAATAATAACCGCTGGATAAAATATTTTTTTCCGGACGCGAATGCCTGATATCGCCGAATTCCTTTTTAATCAGCGAGGGCAAGAAATATAATAGCTTAACTGATAAGAATAGGGGCACTTTCATTATGGGACCGCCGAATAAATCGGCTTGAAAGCCGATGCGCTGCAAGAGTATGGCCAAAGTATCCTTAGTTGAGGCCTCGTCCTGTAATTCTAAAATTTCCCAGCCCTCGCTGAATAAAAACTTCAAGCCGTATTTGGTGAAACGATAATAATCATTCGGCACGTCATGGAGGGGAAAAACGAATCTGGTAGTCAAAAGCAGCAGTCCGCCGGGCTTTAATACTCTTTTCATCTCTTTTATGACCACAACCGGCGAATGAACATGTTCTAATAATTCCGTACACAGGATTAAATCAAATTTTTCGTCGGCAAAAGGCAATTGATGGGCATCGCCGACGACATCAACATTAACTCCCGGCCGATGGTCAAAACCGATTCGCCGGGGAAACAAATCCTTATAAGCAGCGTCGCCGCAGCCCAAATCCAAAACCAATTTGTCGGCCGAAGCGTAGCGAGCGACGAAGTTGTCTATTTTTTTTCTGGTTAATTTGGCGGTTAAAAATTCTTTGAACATTTCGGCTGTTTATGAATTAAAGAAAGAAATAATCTTTTCAGTTCTCTTTTCCCAGCTGTACTTTTGGGCGTCATTGTGGGCCTGGCGGGAAATGGCCTCGGCCAATTGCCGCTGTGTTAAAACCTTACTGATCCCCTCCGCTAACAGGCGAGGATTATCCGGTTCAACCAAAACGGCGTTCTGCTCATTTAAAATTTCCCGAAGCGACGGCAAATTAGAAGCGACCAGGGGCGCGCCGCTGGCTAAATATTCAAAAAGTTTAAGCGGTGAGGTATAAAACTGAGAAATTTTTTCTTTTCCGGAATTCGGCAAAACCAGAACGTCGGCGGCTTTCAAATAAAACGGAATCTGTTGATGAGGTTGATGACCCAGAATTAAAATATTGGCGTTGCCCTCGTTTTTCTTTTGAAACGTCCTGACATCTTCCTCGGTGCCGCCGATAAAGACGACCAGGGCTTGGGCGGGCAAATATTTAGCGGCTTCAGCCAAAACTTGAGCCCCCTTCCAGCCGTAAAGATGGCCGGTATAAACAATCAGTTTTTTATCTAAAGGCAGATTAACTTTGTTTCTGGCGGCCGGCGCTGAAAGAGCCAAATCAAAATCGGCCAAATCAACGCCATCGGGAGCAATCAATATTTCAGAGGCGGCAATTCCGTTATTTATTAAAGCGGTTTTAATGAAATCAGTCAGAACGATAATTCGCTTAAAACGCCGCCAAAAAAGGCGATGATACGATTTGCTGGCGGCGGGTAAAGAGTGGAGTTCTAAAAAAGCCGATTTAAAAAATAAGCCGAATTGTTCTTCGCGCGTATATATAATATCATATTCCCTAAAAAACACGTAGCATCTGCTGGCCAGCAAAAAAGTCGCGGTGGCCAGCCAAAATGCCAGATTGCCGATGATTTTATCCAGAAAAATCAGGTCCAAACAAGGCAATTTGGTAATTTTGAAGTTAGGCGGCAAATTATAGTACGCGAAAGGATCGGCCTTAAGATTATTAAGGCGCCGCGGGACCACTAATTCAACTTGGTGGCCCAAGGCGGAGAAGGTCCCGCACATTTTCATGATTTGCCAACCATGGGCTTTTTCGGTCGGCATTCTGATGTTGGCTAAATAAATTATTTTCATTTTTTTGTTTTTACCAAATAGCAAATTTGATGCCCGAACATGTTGGGCCAGACGTCCTTAAAACGGAAACCGTTGGACGACTTAAACTTAACGACTTCCAAACCCAGATCGTTCAGCCAAAGCAAAAAATCATTATGGCTCCAAAAACGCAGATGTTCGGCCGGATGGGTCATCCATTGGGTAAAAAATCTACCCCCGAACATCAATCCGAAACGATAACGGTAAAAAGCGGAATTGGGAATTGAAATCGCCAAATAGTCGGCGCTATTCTTTATCTTAGCGATTAAATTTTCGGGATATTTGATGTGTTCCAAAACTTCCGAAATAACAATGTAATCATATTGATCGGCCAAGTGAAAATCAGGGCTTTCAATATCAGCCACTACCCCGCCAATGCCGGCTCGCTTTAAATTATCAATCACTAAACTGGAAATATCCAGGCCGCTGACTTGGCAACCCTTCTTTTCTTTCAGTTCGTAAGGCAAACGGGAACTGCCGCAGCCCAAATCCAAAACTTTCGCTCCCCGATTAATCCAATCCAAAAAGATTACTTCCCTTTCCATCAATTTGCTGCGTAATTTGAATCCTCGTTCCAGCCAATACTGATTATAGTCCAAATGCTTGGAAATATTTTTAAAATCGGGGCGCCGCGTACCTTCGAAAAAAAACGATCGCGCTATGCCTTTACTAATCTTGCCAAAATAATATTTGAAAGCCCGTTTAATTTTAAAGAATATAAAATCCCAGCGTTCTTTTTTATTACCCAGTTTAAACCAAATCGCCGCTAATCTTAAAAAATGGGTCAAACCTCTCTTTTTTACGCCTTCAAATATGCCCTGGCGCCAACCCTCGAATAATTTTTCTAATTCTTGGGAATCGCTGACGCCGGAACGATTGAATTTATCCTGGCTTTGAAAAAAAGAAAAATTGCAATAATCGGCGACACTGATGCGATCTTTAAAAAAATCATTGAAAAGTTTCGTTCCCGGCAGGGCGGTAAAGATACTGAAAGAGTAATGATCGGCTTTGATTTTTTTGGCGAATTCAAAAGTTTGTCGCATCTCTTCCTTGGTTTCGTTCGGCAAACCGATCATAAAGCCCGCTTCTCGGCGAATGCCATATTTCTGGCAGAGTTCAAAGGCCTTTTCCACGTCGGATAATTTTATTCTTTTATTGATGATTTCATCCAAAACCCGCTGACTGCCAGATTCCACGCCAAAATCAAGCTGCAAACAACCGCTTTCAGCCATTAACTTAATAATTTCCTCATTAACCAAATCCACCCGCGATTGCGCGCCCCAATACAAACCGGACTCCTTCATAATCCGGCAGATTTTCCTCACGTGATCGTAATTAGTCGTCAAAGTGTCGTCAGCAAACCAAATTCCCTCAACGTTATATTCATTTTTTAAAAGGTTGATTTCTTTTTTGATGTTTTCCAAATCGCGGTAACGCACCTGACGCCCGAAAACTTGGTTGCAGGCGCAAAAGGTGCAGCTATACGGACAGCCCCGAGAGGCCATGACCATAACCGCCTTCATGGGGATGCCCCTGATAATATCGTCCCAGATCTTGGTATAGTAAGCCATGTTCACTTTATCATAAGCCGGCAAACTCAAATCAGTTAAATCCATGTACTCGCGCTGCTCATTAATGACAACATTATTGTTTTGATCCGGCCAGGCAATGCCTCGCACTCTTTGCAAATCCGGTTGTTCTTTTTGCAGCTCTTCCATCAATTCCAGCGCGGTTTTTTCACCTTCGCCGATAACGGCCACGTCAAAACCGGAATTAATCACGCCGGCCGGATCGGCTGTGGCTTGAGGTCCGCCGATTATTGAGAACACTTCGAGTTCCGCTTTGATTCTCCGATTCATTTCTACGGCTTCGGCGATTTCCATAGTCGTAGCCGTAAAACCGATTACTTGCGGCTTGAGTTCCACAACCGCCTTGATGATTTCTTCCTTGGCCCTTTCGCGATTATCATATTGATAACCCCGGGTAGCAATGAATTTTCCGTCAATAATCAAATTGTCAAAACCATGATCCCGCAAATAGCCGGAGATATACATCAAGCCCAAAGAATAACGATGCTCTTTGAGTCGTTTGGGCGGCAAAATAAAAATTAAATCCTTATCCTGATTGATTTTTAGCATAATTATTTTTTTCGATTCAATAATCCTTCAAATAAACGGCTATCTAACAATTGTTTGACCAAGATCTCCGGCCGGCATAATCGCTGATAAACTTCATAACCGTTGGCGGCAATCGTTTCGTAATCAATTCTCCCCTCTCTCAACTCCAAAATCTTGGCGGCCAGATCTTGAGCATCGGCCAAGCGGCAAAAAACCGCAGTCCGCCCGTCCGTAAGCAACTCCCTGACGGCCGGAGAATCACCGGTCAGAACCGGCCGCCGCGCCGCCAAACCTTCATAAACTTTATTGGGAATGACTCTTTTGGCTTTATCGGTGCAACCGAATACGCCCAGGCAGAGATCGGCTTGTGCCAAATAATCCCTTAGGGTTTCAAGGGGAACCGGCTCTAAAAAATTAACATTATGGATTTGCCGGCGGCGCGCCAAATCAATAATCTCTCCATAGGTCTGGCCGCGGCCGATAATATTAAATTTGATATTTTCATTTTCCAAAATTTTTGCCGCTTCAATAATATACTCTACGCCTTGCAAGGGAATGAAACTGCCATGGAAATGAACCAGAAAATAATCCTTTTTCCTAAGCGGCTCGGGGAAAATCACTTTATCGTCGCAACCGACCAGGACTCGGAAAAATTTGCTTCGTTCCAGTTTTAATTTTTTTACAAAATAATCAATATGAGCGTTGGTATCTAACAAAATCTTATCGGCCAAACGGCAAGACAGCCAATCCAAAAACCAATAATACCCGCCCCTGAAACTCCGGGCTTTGACGATTTTCCTGTCTTCAACCATGGAATCAAAAAAGGAATAAAAAGCGTCAAAAATTATCGGTTTAGAAGTCAAGAATCGGGCCAAAATCATCGCCTGAAACCCCGGGAAGCCAACGATCATGATATCATACTTTTTCCTGATTGACCAGTGTTTACCGATTAGGTCCCAATATTTCAGCGGTCCCTTAACGGCAGTCCGGCATTCAATCACTTTAATATTGTTTAAACGCAAGCCAGCCAGCAAAATCCTGTTGCGGCTGTAGCCGGGGTCATAAATTCCAAAATAACAAATAGTCATAATCTTATCTTTTGCCGAATTTAACGATGGCCTTAAATTGAACCGGGCTGACGGCGGAGTCAATGGCGTTACGCTTGAGCAGCCAGCGGTTGCTCTTAGGGCTAACGACGCCCTTAGCGACGGTTAGGGCCAGCTCAAAACCGTTGGTTTTCAGCAGTTCAATAATCTGCTGATTGTAGCAACCATAGGGGTAGGCAAAATATGATGCTGATTTTTGGCAAAGACGTTCAACGGAGATTCGTGATTCAACAATCTCCCGTCGCGCCTCGGCCAAATCTATTTTAGTCAGCTTGGCATGGCTGACGGTGTGAGGTTCAAAATCAATCAAAGCGGAAGCAATCATCTCTGAAATTTGATCGTTGGTCAGCAAAGACAAACCGGAAAACGGCAAGCCGGTGGCCAAAAAAATCGTGGCGGGAAAACCGTGCTTTTTTAACTCCGGGAAGGCGATTGAGTAATTATCCGCGTAACCGTCATCAAAGGTAATTACGACCGTTCGCGGCGGGATTTTTCCCGCCGTCAAATAACCGGACAAAACAGCCAGAGAAACCACATTATATTTATGCCGTTTTAAATAATCAAGCTGGAGAGAAAAATCAGCCGGCTTAACGGTAAAAAATTTGCCGTTATCGCCCAACGAATGGTACATCAGAATAACCGCCCGATTAGGGCGAGCGGGCAAAAAAACAAGCAAACCGGCCAAAAGGTCCTTTAAAAAAATTTTTATTTTATCTGTCATAGGCCTTTCTGATGTTAATAACCAAATTTTTTATGCTGTAAGAGGATACGACAATGCGGCGCAAATCAGAAGCCATAGTCCGTTTGCCGGGTAAATCCAGCCCGACGATTTTTTTGATTTTTTCAGCCAACTCTTGAGCGTCGGCGCTTGTCAATAATAACAAATCCTTATAATCGCCCAAGATAGCGGAAAAGGTTTGATTATAAACTATGGCCGGCACGCCGCAAGCCAGCGATTCCAAGACCACCTTGTCTAATCCCCCGGTGGGGCATAAATTAACGCTTAAATCGGCTTGTTGATAATAACGGGGCAAATCCTTGTTGGGAATATTGCCCAGCCAGCTAACGTACGGCTCCAGTTGTAACTTCTTTACTTCCTCTTTCAGCAAAGCGGCATAACCCAAACCCTCAATATTCGGCGGCGAACCGATAAAAGACACAGCTAGATTTTTTATTTCTGATTTATGCGCTAAAATATCAACGGCCCTGATTAATAATAATTGATTTTTTATTTCACTGATCCGGCCGACGCTGATAATTTTGATTTTGTCCTGTTTTGCTTCCGCCCAATCTTTTAAAGAAAATTTGTCAACATCAATGCCGTGGCCGATGACTTTCACTTTGGCGCTGGCGAGGCGGAAACTTTCGGGCGAGGCGGTAAAAATCATATCGGTTAACGGCTCGGCTAATCTTAATTTCAAATCAACCGCCTTATGCGCGTACCATAAGCCGACCGGCTTGCCCTGCCAGCGCCAGATTAAACCGGCCAGGATAATGTAAACCACGTTGATATGGACGAAAACAGCGTCATAATCACGGCGAACCAGCCAAAGGTATTTATAAAAACGCCACAAATACCGCCAACGCGACGGCTTGTCTTCTTTGCCTAAAGATAAAACCCTGACATTGCCAGGCAAATCATATCCGCCCTTAAATAAACAAATAACGGTTACTTGGGAAAAATTGTTGGCGAATTCTTTAAGCCAATCATGAAAGAACCCGAGTAAGCCGTCGGCGTTATCTACTTTTTGGGTCAGGATTAATAATTTCAATTTTTTATTTTCTGGCGAGGGCATATAAATTTAAACCTAATTCAAAGCTTCCTATGGTAATTTTATCAGCCGTAAAACCGGCGGCAACAAGCTGCCTGAATAAATCTTGACGGCTATAGAACTGCTGATGCTCGTTAATTTCTTCCGGCGAAACTATCTTAAGCGCGGCCAGTAACGTCAATAAACCCTTGGTTTTGCCCCAGGGCGTCGTTACAATCAACAAGCCGCCGGGAACAAGCGCCCGGCAAGATTGGGTTAAAACATTTAAAGCCGCTGTTTCATCCAGATGTTCCAAAACGGCCAACATGGTTACAACGGTAAAGCCGCCGAGAGCAACGGGCAAATCGTCGCCGGATTTGAATTCATATTTTTTCAGATTGATTCCGGCAATCCCTTCTTCGTTCACCGATTTGTCTAATCCGACTTTGTCGGCAAACTTAATCTGTGTCAAAAAATAAGGATAAGAACCGCAACCAATATCAAGAATGGCTCCCGATCTTAAATTCGCGGGAATCAATCGGTCAACTTTTTGCGCCCGCCGCTTAGCCAAATATTTCTCTAACACGCCGTAACCTCTGGTGGGGGCGGCGGGACTGGTTATTTCCATAAATTAAATTTAATAATATACCAAACCGCCGCCAGGCCGTCTTTCCAATTAACCTTCTTGCCTTCCTCATAAGTGCGGCCGGAATAAGAAATGCCGACTTCATAAATCCGAAATTTGCCTTTGGCGATCAAGGCGGTAATTTCCGGTTCAACGCCGAACCTCTTGGCAGTCAAGCGGCTTTTTAAATAATCAATAACCGGACGATTAAACGCCTTATAGCAAGTTTCCATGTCAGTCAAAGTCAAATTGCTCATAATATTGGAAAAGATTGTCAAAAAAGTGTTGCCCAGATAATGCCAAAAAAAGAAAACGCGGTGCGGTTTGCTGGTGATGAAACGCGAGCCGTAAACGACATCGGCCTGGCCGTTAATGATCGGCTCTAAAATTTCTTGATATTCTTGCGGGTTATATTCCAAATCGGCGTCTTGGATGATCAGCAAGTCGCCGGTTGCCGCAGAAAGGCCGCGCTTAATGGCCGAACCCTTGCCTTCATTTTTATCTTTTAGGATGATCGTGCATCTATCTCTAAAATCAGAAATGACTTCTCTTGTGCCATCGGTGGAGCCGTCATCAATGATGATGATTTCTTTGGTTACGCCTGAAAGAGGCACCGCTTCAACCCGGCGCAATAATTCCAAAATAGTTTTCCGTTCATTATAAACCGGTATAATAACTGACAATTTCATAAAATATCATTAATATTAAACGCTTTTTATATCATCACCCGACCGTTTGGGCATAAAAAATGAAACCAGGGCCATAAAGCCGTCAAGCAAAATTCTTGCGTCAGCAAACGATCTGATGCTAAAAACTTTTTTAAGAACGAACTTCGGCCGAAAATAAAAACTGCGGTACATGATTTTATATAAATCCTTTATTTCCGCCGCCGAAAGATTTTCCAATCTCATGACCGGCTTGGCCAGATTAAAGTCGTCCCAGTTCTCGCTCAACAGCAAACCGCGTTCCTTGGCCCAATCAAACATGGCCGTGCCGGGAAAAGGCGTGGTGATATTGACGATCAGCAGATCGGGATTGATTTTTTTGATAAAGCGGATATTTTTCTCAATCACTTGGCGATCATCGCCGGGGTTGCCCACCATGAAAGCCAAACGGCACTCTATCCCCGCCTGCTTGGTCCATTTGACGGCATTAATCACTTGGGTTAAATTTATTTTTTTATTGATATTTTTTAATACGGCTTCGTCAATATTTTCCACGCCGTACATAATCTGATGGCAACCGGCGTCGGACATTTTCCGCAACATGGCTTCATCGACGTAATCCACCCGGGCAAAACATGTCCAGGACAAATCCATTTTATTCTTTAACAGCAGGTCGCATAAATCAATGACATTCTGGCGAAAGACGGTGAAAGTATCGTCATAAAACATTATTTGCCTGATGCCGTAATTAGCGGCCAAATATTTTATTTCGGCAAAAATTCCGGCGGCCGATTTGAAAATCATCTGATCACCCAGGGTCTTATTGCAAAAAGTGCAACGCCCCGGACAACCGCGGCTGGTCATCAAACTCATAGCCGGCAGCTTTTTGTATGAACCTTTGGCCGGCCGATATTTGTCAATCGGCAATAAATCATAAGCCGGCAAAGGCAAGTCGTCCAAATTGGCAATCCGCCGGCGCGGCGCGTTGCGGATTATCTGCTTTTGGCCGTTTAGCTCTTTCTTATACACCACGCCCTCAATCTCCCCGATATTTTTACCGGATAATATTTCTCCCAAAGTAATTTCTCCCTCACCCACTACCGCCAAATCAATAAACGGCTGATTAATAACTTCGTCAGTAACGAAGGTCGCGTGAACGCCGCCGAAAACAATCAGGGCATTAGGATAATATGACCGGCAAATTTCCGCGGCTTGATAAGCTTTTTTGATTTGGCCGGTGGTGGCGGTAAAACCTATCACTCTGATGTCTCTGCGGCGATTAATAAAATTATCCCTTAAATAATCGCCAAAAGCCCTGACTGAAGGGCAGGAAACCTCGCAATCGATTATTTCCACGGCCTGGCCCTGTTGGCGAATATAGCCGGCGATGGAAGCCAAACCCAAAGGAGGAAAATTAGAATTAATCTCCCGCCAAATATTATCCTCATCGCCGTAATAATCAGGCGGAGCGATCAACAGGCAATCCAAATTTTTTTGATTGTCTTGCGTCATACTTTAAAGAAATCTGCTGAAAAATTCCCTGAACCCGTCGCTGGTCAGCAACCATAAATAATCAATCAAAATAATAACGGCAACGACCGCGGCTCGGCTTGGGCAGCGGTGAAAATATTTTTTTAATCCGTTGATTGCCAGCAAAGTTAAAAGCAAAGCCAGGACAAAATACAGACGCGATGATACGCCGGTCCAAAGCAAAAACATAAAAGACGGCAAAATCATGCACTTGATCAGGAATTTTTGATCAACGGTGAACTCCCGCCAGTTGATCAGTCCCAGCGGCACCAATAACCAAGCGGCCAAATAAACGCCGACAATACTCTTAACGACGAAAAACGGCTGATACTCCGAACCGCTGGGAGCGCTGATACCTAACTTATACCAGTCCAAATACGAATAATGATAATTGAAATAAACCACGACCTGCCAGGCAATCAGGGGCAAACCGACCGCAACGGTGGATAAAAATATTTTTTTAAATTTCTCGCCCGCGGGCAGCAGCGGATGGAAAAATATCACCAAATACAGGAAAACCATGCCCAAGCTGCTGTATTCTTTCCACAGCATGCCGACGACAACCATCAGCGAAGTCAAAAATAAATTAAAATTATTCGGCCGCTTATAAAACCTGACAACGCCGATGGCGGCCAGAACCCAGAATAATTGCGCGCCCGACTCAGTGAATAAATCCAAGCCGTATTTAAGCAACGGATAGGAAGAAATATAAATCAATGCGCCTGTCAAAGCCAGCCACTTATCCTTAAAAAACAAATTAAACAGCGCATAAACGGCCAAGGCCAAAAAAATATAAAATATAATCGCTTCCGCCTCAAATGCCGCCGATAAATCGCCCCCGGTTAAGGGTGATAACCAGGCAATGCCCAACGGCCCCAACGGTTTCAAGATTCTGGAAGGAAAACTTTCCGCCGGCTGGTTCATAAACAATTTAGCCGTTTCCATATACTGATAGGCATCGCCATTGACGCTAAAACCGACGAAATCAAGCCGCATGAAAACATTTAACGCCACAACCGCCAAGAGTACCAAAACCGGCCAAAAATGTTTGCAGGTTTGCGGACCTTTCTTGTCTTTGGCGATTTGCCAGCTTTTTAAATAAAGCGCCAAATTCCCTTCGCGGGTAGGCAGGGCGTTAATCGCCAACTTAGCCGATTGGCCAAGCCGTCGGCGCAAATCAGCGTCCTGGATAAGTTTTTTCATGGCGTCGGCCAATTTTTTCTCATCGTCCAGAGGCACGACTAAAGCGCTCTCTCCGTCCTTGACCGCTTCGCCGGCGCAACCGACATCAGTCATCACTATGGGCAGGCCGCAACTGGCGGCTTCTATTGCAACCATCCCCCAGCCCTCGTAATTGGAACTTAAAACATAAACATCGGCCGAATTGTAATAATCATAAATACTGTCGGTCCAGTCAACCAGAAAAATTTTATCTTCCAGACCCGATTCTTTTATTTGTTTGGCCAATTTATCCTTTTCCGGACCGCGGCCGACAATAAGCAAGGCCGCGTCCGGCGACTGTTTGACGACAAGAGCGAAAGACCGAACCAGTAACGGCAAATTTTTCTGCTTCACCAGCCGCGCCATCGTTAAAAAAACGGTCTTGCCGGTCAAACAGTCAAAGATTTCCGGCTTGTTTCCCCCGGCCGGCCGGTCTGTTTTTACGTAAACTGAGACGACCACGATTTTATCTTCGGCTATCTGCAAATCCTTAATCAACGTATCTTTTATCCGCTCGCTGACTGCGCGCACGCTGTCGGCCCGCTTGATCAGCCAGCGTCCCAGATAGTAACGGCAAAAATTAATCGGATTCTCATTGCGCCAATGAGTCGTGCTGAAAAAATCGCCGTGCTCTTGGATGTTTAGGGCGCAATTGAATTTTTTGGCCAACAACAATCCTATCAGCGACAATTCAAAAGGATCCTGAACCGTTATCACGTCGTAATTGTTTTGACGGAATAATTTTTTCGCCAACCGGTACGTCTTGAGCAGAGCCGACAATCTGTTGTTGCCGCCCGTGCCGTAAGCGGTTACTTTTTCTGACAATTTATTTTTTTTCGGCTGTTTGTCGGGCACGATGATGTCGTAGCCGTCGGTCATGGCGCCATACTCAACCAAGCGCCGCGCCACAGGCGCTGACGGGACAAAAACGCCTTTATCCGTGCCTAAATTTAATATTTTCATGTCGATGATTATTTAGTGACAAATCTTTTGGCTAATTTAAATTCCAACGGCCAGGCAAAAAACTTTAATTTCCAGCGCAACTTGCATAAACAAATGAAACAAAATTTCAGCAATCTGTTGGAAGAAATAGTTGAATTCATCGCGCTTTTAAACGGCAGGGCGCCGAACCTGACATAGGCCTCCATTGATTCCACAAAATCTTTGTTTTTGACCCAAGGGAAATTCTTGACTGACATATAACTCAATTCATTTTCCGAAACTTTTTTCCAGTCCTCCAGCGATTGCGGTTCTTGCCAGCCGGCCTTAACGCATTCCTCGTACAATTCCGATCCGGGATAGGGGCGGAAGGCCTGCGGGCCCAAAATCTGGACTTCGTCGCTTAAAGCAACCAAGCGGTCAATCAGTTTCAGGGTATCCTGCATGTCGCTTCGCGTTTCGCCGGGCAAACCGATCATAAATGAATACTGGGGTATGATGCCGTGTTTGAGGCAAGCGGCGGCGGAAGCGACTATGTCATCGGCCGTAACATCCTTTTTTATCATTTTTAAAACGTGGCTACTGCCGGATTCAGCTCCAAAAGACAGCAAATAACAGCCGGACCGCTTAAGTTCGGCCAAAAATTCGTCATCTATTTTGCCCGGCCTGATATAGTCGGCGCGAACGGTGGTTTCCCATGGCAACACCAGATTCTCCCTGATCATTCCGGCAATAATCGCTTTAGCGCGACCGATATCCACAAAAAAATTCTCGTCCCAAAAACGCAGTTTTTTATCTTTGAAGTATTCTTTGGTTTTGATTATCCGCAAATCCTCAAGCACTTGTTCCACGGTTCGGGCGCGCCATTGATTTTTTAAAATCGCGTTAATGCAAAAGGTGCAGCGATGCGGACAGCCGCGCGAAGTCAGCGAGGGAATCAAATACAAGTGATCTCTGATTTCCGGAGGCACCAAATCCCAATTGAACAGCGGCATGGACTGCGGCCGATGCAGGGGTTGCGGCTGATTAATGACGACCGCGCCGGAATCGCGATAGGCAAGGCCTTTAACTTCAGCGTACGGCAGGCCCTGCGCCAATCGCAACATGGTTTCCTCCCCTTCGCCAAAACACACCGCGTCAATCAAGGGATTTTTGGCCGTCTGCTCAATAAAAAAAGTCGGATGCGAGCCGCCCCAGACAATCGTCGCGGCGGGATTAAGCTTTCTTATCAACTCGGAAACCTTCAAAGCATTGGAAATCTGCATGGTCATGACCGAAATGCCTACAAGGTCAAATTCCTTAATCGCTCGCTCCAATAAAGCCAGATAATCCTTTTGCCTGACGCCGTCTATTATTTTCACTTCCACTCCTTGGCTGTTTAAATACGTCGCGATACTCAACAGACCGACAGAAATAGAGCTGTCGTAATTATCTTTGACAATATTGAATTCGGGATTAACCAATAAAACTTTTTTCATCGCAATTTTTTCAATAAATCAACAGTTTTATCCACTGTTTGCCGCCAAGAAAAATCCTTTAACTTAATCGTCGCCGCTTCAGCCAATCTTTTGGCTAACGGCCTGTCAGTCAATAATTGGCAAATCGCTTCGGTTAACCGGCTTTGATCGTTATAATCTACCAACAGTCCGTTTTGGTTGTCAGTAACAACTTCAGGATTGCCGCCGACATTGGTGGCGATCACCGGGGTTCCGGCTTTTATGGCTTCCAGTAAAGTATGGGATAAACCTTCATAATTGGTGTTTAAAACGAAAACGTCGGCCCGGCTTAAATATTCCAAAACGTTTTCATGCGGTATGCGGTTAAGAAATTTTACCTGATCGGCCAGATTCAAAGACCGGGCTAAATCCTGCAAGCTTTCCAGTTCCGGCCCGTCGCCTAAAATAATCAAATAAACCCGGGGCAAACGCTTGATAATCTCCGGCATGGCCTTGATTAACTGATCAACGCCCTTCCATTTGGTCAATCGGCAAACCGTCATGATAATTTGGCCGCCCTTGGGCAGATCGGCGGCAACCGACTCGTTAACGCCGGTTTCATCGCTAAAATCAATCGCATTGTATATGACATTTATTTTTGCCGAATCAACGCCGATCAGCTTGGCCAAGTCGCCCATAAAATTACTGACGGCGATAACCGCATCAGCTTCCGTTAAAATCCGGCGGCGGCGCGCTTTCATTTTTTCAATCCGTTGATTATAATTATTTTTTTCAAAATCCGTGATGTAGTCGGTCGTCCAACCGTTAGAAGTGGCTGTTTCCCAGGCGGCATCGCCGGCAAACCTGACCAAATATTTTTTGCCGGTCAACTTTTTTATCAGATTGGCAAACCAGCCGACGCTGTAAATATCGGTTACATAAATCAGATCGGCGTCAAAAGACAAAAAAAACATAGCCAGAAAATAATGCAAGCGGCTGAAAATTCTGTTTTTCAACACCCGATAAACGTCTTGCTCTGAACGTTTTTGGCCGGAGTAAGTGATGACCTTGACGCCAAAACCCTCGGCGCGCAAAGACGAGGCCAGCGCTTCAAGCATCGTGGCCGGGCCGCCGATATCCGGCGGATAAATGCCGGTGGCGATTAAAATTTTTGTGTTATTCTTGTCCATTTGCCAATTTATTGAAAATATTTTTCATCTCGCCGGCTATTTTATTCCAATTATACTTTTCGGCTACTAATTTTTGGGCATTTTCAACCACTCTTTCAACTTCGGCTTTATTTTTTTCAGACAAAATGTAATTGATTTTTTCCGCGATGCTTTCGGGATTTTTAACTTTGCAGAACCAGCCGGTTTCGCCGTCAACCAAAAAATCAGGAATGCCACCAACTTTAGTACCAATTACAGGAATACTCATTGACATCGCTTCCAAAAAAACATTACCCAATCCTTCCGACAATGACGGGCGGACAAATATTATTGGTTTATACCAATAATATTTATACAATTTTCTAAAATCAATTTGACCAATAAATTCAACTCTATCTTTCAAATTTAATTTTTTAACTGTTTTTTTTAATTTTAATTTTAACTTCCCGTCACCAATAATTCTTAACTTAAAGTTATTTGGTAAAAATTTCATTGCCTGTATTAAATACACTATTCCGTTTTTCTTGACTAATCGCGAAGTAGTTATGATTAAATTATCACCTTTTTTCAAATTTTTATTTATCTGTTCTATTTCTTTCACAATAGTGGAATCAAATTCAGCAACAAATTCGGCATTATTTTTTTGTTTGCTGTAATCTTTTAAATCTACTAAATTTAATTCGATAACACCGCCATTCGGCACCACTTCAATCGGACATTTCGCGCCTAAACGCTTGGCGCGCTTGGCCAAAAAATTGCTGATCGCCTGAATATAATCGGCGCGGCGGTAAATCGCCTTGTAAATCGGCCGGATAAACCAAGTGCGCAGCCAGATATTCAGTTCGCTGTCCCCTTCTTGCAAAGTCAATAAATAAGGAATCTGCGGAAAACGACGCTTGAATTTCAAGGCGGCCAAGCCCGCCTGATTGGCCATCATCGCCCAAACCGCGTCATAATCGTTTTTCTGCTGCAACTCCAACGCTTTGTTGTACGCCAGCCAAGGAAAACGATACTTGTCAAATTTTCCGGCGCCTAAACGGTAAACCCGGCTGATGCCGTTAAAATTCTCAATTTCCTTCGGCTCATGGCCGCTCAAGTTAGCCGTAATCATGTCAAATTCAAAATCTTCACCCAGCCGCTCGGTGATTTCTTTAATGGCCACTTCGGCTCCGCCCACAAAAGGATGGTAAGCCAAAGAAAAAATCAGAATTCTTTTTTTGTTTTCCGCAGGCATGCGATAAATTGTTACGTAGCATGCTACGTAACAGGTTAGATAACAAACTATCTCTTAAATATCCTCGCCATAAACGCCTTTAAGCAAATCCAAATCTTTCTGGCTTTTTAACAACAACTCAATATTCTTTTTCTCCAAAGCGGAAAAAACCCAATCCGCCGTTTCATCGTTCAAATTCTGTTTGTAGAAACGCCTAAGTGCGGCTAAATCCTTGATAAAGCATTCTCCGCCGGCGCCCCGGCCGCTTTTATGCACCGGATCAATATGCATGTTGCCAATCCAGGGATCATTGGACATGATTTCCCTTAGCACTTCCCACCGGCAACCTAACTTCTTGGCCAAATCATAAAGCATGTTCATGTAAACGACTTTGGTATAAAAAAAGCAGTTCCGCAAATACTTGAATAATTCCGCTTCTTTGGCCGAAGTAATAAGAGAAAAATCCGCCTGGGGCAACACCGACATCACCTCTCGGGCTTTGGTTTTGTATGTTTCATTGTCTATGGGCAGGCCGACGATATTCCTCTGCGGATGGCGCGAATCGTCATAAGCGGTGGAAACAGACAAAAATTCCGGCGAATGGAACAAATAAATATTTGGATTTTCCGCTTGGATTGACTCTGTCGTGCCGGGCAGAATCGTGGACTTGATTACCGCGATCTTGCCTTGGCCGACCAGCTTCACGGCGCCTCTGACAATGGAATCATCAAACCCCGTCCGGGTAGTCGGGGTAGGCACGGCAATGAACACGATATCACACTCGCTGATTTTTTCTTTGTTGGCGAGATACGGTTCTTCCAAAGAATATCTGATTACCTGATAGCCCCTAACTTCAAAATCGTCGGCATAATTTTTGCCGATCCAGCCCTGGCCGATAAAACCGATTAATTTATTCATGGCGGTCTTGTAAATTGTCAAATAATACCTTAATATTATAGCAGAAAATGATTATAAATTTCAAGCTTCATTTGTTTTAAATTATGAAAATCCTTTATGTCATAACCCAGGGCGAAATCGGCGGCGCCCAACTTTATATCAGCGCCTTAGCAAGGGCCGCTGCAGGCCAAAATTGGGACGTTAGCGTGGCTGTCGGTGAAAACAGCGGTAATTGGCTTAGTCAACAAATTAACGCTAAAAATAGCCAATTTTTGACTCTAAAGCACCTAAAAAGAGCCATCTCTCCCCTAAACGATATTTTGGCTGTTTTTGAATTGGCTAAATTATACCGAAAAATTAAACCGGACATAATCCATTTAAACAGCTCCAAAGCGGGCGTAGTCGGTACTTTCGCCTTCTGGTTTTGCCCCAGATCAATCCGGGGCAAGCTTATTTACACGGCTCACGGCTGGGTTTTCAATGAACCAATGAATCCGCTTAAACGGTCGTTGTACCTCTGGCTGGAACGGCTGACGGCCGGAACCAAACATCGCATTATCTGCGTTTCCGAATACGATCGGCAAATCGGCATAAACAAAAAAATCGCCAAACCCGATAAATTAATTACTATCCATAATGGCGTAGATTTTCCTGAAGATTACTTTTGGGATAAAGAAATCGCTTCGGCCGAATTATTCAACCGCCAGCCAATAATCAACGGCCAACAGTTTATACTTGGGACGATTGCTAATTTTTATGCCACCAAAGGATTAAATTATCTGATTGATGCCATTAAGCTGTTGAACCGCAAGCCGTCTGCCCTAAGCTATAAGCTGATAATCATCGGCGAGGGAGAATTAAGAGGCGAATTGGAACGGCAAATCAAACAATTGGAATTACAGGATGACGTTATTCTTGCCGGCGGCAAACCGCAAGCCGCCAGATATTTAAAGGCGCTGGACTTGGCGGTCATGTCGTCGGTCAAAGAAGGCCTGCCCTATTTCATATTGGAAGCCATGTCCGCCGGCTTGCCGATAGTGACGACTCGTGTCGGCGGCATCCCGGAAATGATTGACGACGGCGTTACCGGCTATCTGGCCAAACCGCGCTCTCCCGAATCGTTAGCGGAAAAAATCAAGCTTTTAGCCGACGACCGGATAAGAAAACAATTCGGCGAAGCGGGACTGGCTAAGGTAAAGAAAGAATTCGGCCTAAGCGAAATGGTAGAAAAAACCTTTGCGACATATTTGAAATAAAAAACAAAAAATCAGTTAACTAAAAATCCCCGATTTTATCCGGGGATTTTTATATTACTTGATTGTTTCCAAATATTGCCTTAGCTCTGGACTGCCCGCCTTGGAAGCTATCAGCCAAGCCGCCATGCTCTTAAGCTTATCCTGCCTTTGCGCCATAATTTCTTGATCGGCGGATAAATTTGACCACCGGGCCAATTCTTTAATCACCTCTATAGAGGTTGAATTATTTATCGGCTCCTCGGCCAACAGTCGGGCGAAAATCGGAGCGGAGGCCGGATTGCTCTGCAAAGACAGAATAAAATCAACGAACTGGTCAAAACCCTCGCCCGGTCTGACATTCTTATTGGCTCCGCGCCAGAATAATGCCAGGGTTTCTTTGTAGCATTTTGCCGCTTCAACATCATTCTTGTTCATTAAAAAATAAGCGCCGAAATAATAATACGACATGCCCGCCACATAATACCCCTGCGGCCGGCCCGGACTCAAACTGATGGCTTGTTCAGCGATATCCGTCGCCTTTTGCAGCCGTCTCACGTCAAAATAATAGGAAATATTATAAAAACGGTTTAAAAGCAACCAATTAGTAACGCTATTAGGGTTCTCTTTCAGTTGCGCCTGGAATTGGCTTTCCATTAAGTTTGACCAATCGGACATTTGCTTGTCTTTCTCCGCCGTACGATTTTCCTGCTGGCCGAGATAATCCATTATGGTCTGCTCGTAAAAATTAAAATAGTGCCGGCGATATTCCTGATTGCCAAAAGTACCCCGGCCGATAACTTCTTCAAAAGCGTTTATTTTGTCCTGCAAAGTCGGCCAAGGCGTAGTCAGGGCCTTAATGAAATCTATATTGGCGTAAAGCGGCTTAAGATTGAAAATCCAAAGCATGGGCGCCAATAAAACAACCATTACCACGGCCAAACCCGCTTTGAAATTAAAATTGTCCAAAAAGGCGAAATTCCAACCCCGGCCGTACTGTCCGACAAAACTTAGAACCATAATCAGCGGGATATAAATCGCCAGGGCCTCAAAAATAAACATGTTCTGGATGATATAAGCCAGAATTAGAATGGAAAAAATTACGGGCGTAAGAAAACGCCTGGCCAAATGCTCTTTGTCGTCCGTCCTCTCTTTATATTCGCCCCAGTAATAGCGCCACATAAAATAAAAAGGCAGGAGCAATAACGCCAGATAACTCAACAGGCCGATAATGCCGCCGGTAGTGGCTCGATCAAAAATCATGTTATGCGAACGGTCAAACCATTGCTCGGTGTTTTTAGTGGTGTAGTATTTGTCAAAAATCTGATAAAAATTCTCCTGGCCCCAACCCAACAACGGCTTTTCTTCTACGGCCTGCAAGGCAAGCCCCCAAGTGATGAGACGGTTGTTGGCGGTGCCGTCTTTTAGGGAAATGGAGGAGATGCGGCTTAAAATCGGCTGTTGCCTGACAAAATCAGAATCTTTAAAAACAAAAATGGAAGCGAACGACAAAACGAACAAAACAATCAGCGAAACGGCGGCGATTTTCAGGTAGCGATTGCGATAATAAAATATCATCAAATAGGGCACGGAAATGCCCGCTCCGACCAATAAAGCCAGATAAGCGCCGCGAGTAAAAGTTTGCACGGCGATAAATAATTCTAAAAGCATCACTAAGACATACCAGGCCTTGGCCCACCACTGCGAGCGCTTTAAAGACATGAACAGGGCGGTAAAAATTCCAAACACCATATAACCGCCGACATAGCCGGAGTTGCCTATTGTGCCGGCCAAACGCGCGCCGTTTGACGACGGCATAAAATGATCCGACCAGGAACCGACGAAAGTCAAAGCCAAATATTGGTCTAACGCCACCAGAGCGACGGCGAAGGAAGCGACAAGGAACAAATCAAACACATAAAGCCATTCTTTAATGGAACGGAAAAAACCCGACAGCACCACGCAGAACAAAGACAGGTGCAACAAAAGCAGGATGCCGTCGCAACGCTCATTGTTGGACCAAAAAGAATGGTAAAAATCATTGCCGGAAAAAGCCGAGGCCACGGTTAAAATCACTAAGTAAAGAAGAATCAAAAGCACGGCGGGATTAAGCCGGATGCGGTATCTACCGTCAACCAGGCACAGCAACAGGAAAGCGAAAAACATTATTTCTACGCTGATTTGAAAAGCGAAATTTTTAGTGGTGATGAAAGGAAAAAAGAGATACGAACTGACATACAGGGCGGAGAAAAAAATAACGCCCAAGCAAGCCCAGATTACAGCTTTTAATGCCAACGCCAAAAGCGGCTTTTGATTCATAAAATTAATTAAATTAATCGGATTGACAGAGTTAATTTTACACTAAAAACAAGGCAGAAACAAGCAACCAGACAAAGACGGCAAATTAAAAAAACGCCTGGCGACTTGATTATTCCAAAAATTTATGCTATAATAATTTCGTCTTTAATAATATAACCCCCGGGACAAGCCCCGGGGTAATAGTGGAACTTGCGTACTAACAGCTCGGCAAGCCGAGCAGTATTTGACTATATTGGCGTCGCTCGCTCGGAATCCAGCGCTTTAAAGCGCTGGTTCGCTCGCTCACTAGCCAATAAAAGTAACGCTTTTGCCGCCATCGTCTAGTGGTTAGGACACCGCCTTCTCAAGGCGAGAACCGGAGTTCGATTCTCCGTGGCGGTACAAAAAAGAACACTCCTCCTACGGAGTGTTCTTTTAGCGGTCAAAATTATTTGATTATTATTTAACTGGATTGCCAGAAACAGCGGGCGCGCCAAGATCGGGATTAGCCGCAGCCGGACGAATCTGAATCGACTGGGCGACAATACTGCCATCGCTATTGGTTTTACCTGTTACCATGACATTCTGTCCGACAGCCAAATCACTAACGGTTCCGACGGCGAACTTGCCCACTTCCGTTGAAGTGGCGAAAAAAACCATTTTGGAACTGCCGTCGCGACCCTTAACCGTAATATTCTTTTCGTCCAAAGACAGGATATCGCCGTTAATCATTCCCCCGCCGGCATTGATTTTCCGGCCGGCCGCAGCGGCATCGCCTTGCTGTTGGCCCGGCCCAAAATTGCCATTGCCAAACGAGCTGAATCTCTTGGCTGAAGAATACTTGGTGCCGGCATAAAAGGATGCGGCGCCGACAAGCACGATTACGACCACGGCGGCCAGAATCATCAAAGGAAGGGGTAATTTTTGTTTCATAAATTATTGATTATTAATAATTGATAATTAATCTTAATTCCTACTGATACCGCAAAGCGTCAATCGGATTAAGTTTGGCGGCGCGGCGCGCCGGATAATAGCCGAACACGATACCAATGAGGGCGGAAATGCCGAAGGCCAACAAAACCGAAGTCCAGGTAACGCTTGTTGTCATACTGGCCAAAGCACCGATAACGTAAGACGCCAGCCAGCCGATAATAATGCCGAAGAACCCGCCAATAAAGGTCAGGGCCACGGACTCGGCCAGAAACTGGCTGCTGATATCGGAATTTTTGGCGCCCAACGATTTCCTTAGGCCGATTTCCCTGGTGCGTTCAGTTACGGTTGTCAGCATCATATTCATAATGCCGATGCCGCCGACCACCAGCGAGATGCCGGCGATCGCTCCCAAAAGCCAGGTAAGGGTGGACGAAACTGAAGACATCGTGCTTAACATGTCGGCTTGGTTCATAATGCGGAAATCAGCATTATCAACATTGCTAATGCCATGCCGCGACAAAAGCAAATCGGAGATTTGCTGTTCTACCGCATCCATCAAATCAGCCGAGGACACCTGAATGTTTATATTGCTGACGGACTTGCTGCCGCTTAAATATTGCTGGGCCACGCCAAGGGGAATATAAATCAAATCATCGGAACTGCCCAAAGCGCTGCCGCCTTTGCTCGCGGTAACTCCGATAACCGTGAATTCCTGGCCGCTGATGCGTATCTTCTGTCCTATAGGATTGGCTTCCTCGCCGAATAAGTCATCTCTGGTATCGGGACCGATTACGGCTACGCGGGCATTTGCTTCCACTTGCTGATTGCCGAATAAAGACCCGACATCGGTAGTTACGCTTTTGACAATAAAATAATTCTCATTGACGCCATAAATACTGGTATTGGTGTTGGTGCCTTTAGCCGTAACCTGTTTGCGGGAAGTTACCGTCGGCGCCACAGTGTCAATGCCGCCAATGGAATCATAAATCGCTTCCGCGTCTTCCAAGGTCAAAGTGGTTGCTTCACCCATGCCGCCCTTGACCAATTCACCGGCGCGGCGCTGCGAAGATGGCGAAACGACCAACAAATTAGTGCCCAAAGATTCTATATTGCTGGTAATGTTTGAAGTTGCTCCCTGGCCGACGGAAACCATGGCGATCACCGAGGCGATACCGATGACAATACCTAAAATCGTCAAAACAGATCGAGATTTGTTTGATAACAAGGAAAAATATGTTTCTTGTGATAAATCGTAAAACAGCATAAATTATCTGATTTTTTTATCGCTGGTAATCCGGCCGTCCTTGATCTCAATTATCCGATCGGCATGGCTGGCGACATTATGATCATGGGTAATAAGGATTATCGTATGGCCGTATTCGCGGTTCAAACGCTTAAAGGTCTCCAAAGTAATCTCCCCCGTCTTAGAGTCAAGATTGCCTGTCGGTTCGTCGGCTAAAATAATGTCGGGATTGTTAATCAACGCCCGGGCGATGGCCACGCGTTGCATTTGTCCGCCGGATAACTGGTTGGACAAGTGATGCCAGCGATTTTCTTCCAGGCCGACGGCTTTAAGGGCTTGATCGGCCAAAGCCAAACGCTGTTCTTTCGGCACTTTGGCATAAATTAAAGGCACCATGACATTGCGCAATACGGTAGAGCGCGACAACAGATTGAATGATTGAAAAACAAAGCCGATTTTCTTGCAACGGATTAAAGCTATCTCTTCATCCGACAAACTGAATACGTCCTGATCGTCAAGAAAATACTTGCCGGTGCTGGGACGATCCAGGGCGCCTAAAATATTCATCAGGGTGGTCTTGCCTGAACCGGAGGGACCGATAATGGCCACAAATTCCCCTTTGTTTATCTTAAAATTTATATCAGACAGGACTGCCAACTCGTTATCTTCGCCCATCTGATAAATCTTATTTATATTTTCGCATCTAAGCATAAATATTGGTTAGAACCCCATCATCATCCCGCTCTGGGGACGAGTATCGGAGTTGGAGCCGCTGGTCGTTTTAGCGCTGGATTTTCCCGCGGTAACGGTTTGCGTTACCACTTCATCGCCCTCGTTTATGCCGCTTAAAATTTCCGTCATAGTATCGCTGGCTAAGCCGACAACGACTTCTTTCTGCTGGGGCTGGCCATTGACTAATACTTGGACATAATTAATGCTGTTTTGCGTCTTAATGGCGGAACTGGGGACCTGCAAAGCATCGGCTTTAGAATCAATGACGATGCTGACGTTGGCGGTCATGCCCGATTTAATCAAATCATTTTGCGAATCAAAAACTATTTTTACGTCATAACTGGCCACGCCTTGAGTGACTGTGCCGATCATATCCACATCGGCCACCGATCCGGTAACGGTCAAATCGCTGACGGCGTCAAAAGTTATCGTAACTTTTTGACCCGTCTTGACTTTAGACACATCTACTTCATTAAGGGAAATATTGGCGATCTTTTGGTCGGTAATCAGGGTTACGGCGCTCGCGCCGGAAGAAACGGTGTCGCCCTTGGTTACGGCGACATTAGCCACCACGCCGTCAAAAGGAGCGGTTACAGAATAATTGGCGTATTGTTCCAATGCGTCAGCCAAAGAATTCTGCCGTTGTTGAACGGTCATTTGTTGCGCCTTAAGGTCCAAAGCGTCGGTTCCGGCCTCTAAGTTAGCCAGGGTGGCGGTTTTTTCAATAATAGTCCTCTCGGCATTGGCAATTGCGTCTTTATCCGTCTTTAGAGTTTGCTGAATGGCCAACAAGACAGTTACGTGATTGTTAATTTTACCGATGTCGGCGCTTAAATCTGTTTGATAGCCGCTAACCGTGCCAAAGATGGACCAATTGCTTTCCGATCTGTTTTCCACCCAAACATCAATCATGTTGTTTTCGCTTTTGGCCGCTTGCGCTACGGCTTTAACGTTTTCTATGGTTTCAGCCAGCAATGTTTCTATGGCTTGATTATCGGCATAACGATTAGTATTCTTAAAACTGTTGAAATTGTCCTGATATTTGGCATAAGCGGTTTTATAATCGCTTTCCGCCGACGATTCGTACCCTTGAAATTCATTCTGATCATCGGATTCCAAAGTATAAAGCAAGGCGGAAAGATTATCTTGATTGCTGCCGACTGATTTTTCCGCCGTACCTATCTCTTTGCTGTATAAAATGTTATCCAAATCGGTCATTATGGTCGGCAAATCCAAAAAAGCGTTGGATATGTCGTTAAAAGCGTCTTCGTAGGCCTTAGTCAAAGCGTATTGGGAGTTTTCTTTAGTTTGTTGGGCTTGAATCAAGGAATTCCGCGCTTGAATCAAAGACAACTCCTCGGCCGGTTGCTGCAATTTTTCCAATGACAATTTGGCGGAGTCCAAATTGGCCTGGGCGTCGCGAACCGATTTGGCCGCATCTTTGGCATTAAGCTGAATCAGAACGTCGCCGGCTTTGACCGCATCGCCCTTCTTCACTTTTATTGCCGTCACATCGCTTGCGGCCTTGGTTTTAAGCTCCACTTCATTGGAGGCGGATACGGTACCGCTGCCGGAGACGGTTGAAATGATAATATCTTTAGCGGCTTTGGCGGTAACATAACTCACTTGCTGTTTGTCGCCGAATAACGCCTGCCAGCCAAAATAACCGCCGACAATTATCGCGACTAAAACAATGCCGGAAATAATCTTATGGCCTAAAACTAATTTTTTAAATAAAACCCTGATCTTGTTAAGCATAATTTACAATTATTAAAACAGAAAGAATGAATAATAAATTATTTAATTGCCGGAGCAGTAATGGAATTAACCGGGGAATCAACAACGGACGCTCTGACAGGCGGAGTTGGCATAACCCTGATAAGCTTAGCGATAATTTGGCCGCTGGTGGTCGCCGGGTCGCCGATAATAACCACTAAATCGTTCAATTTAAGATCGCTGATTTTAATTGAATCGCGCAAGCTCCTGATGACCGTGTCTTCCTTGATTAAAACAGCCCTCTCTACATTATCATTGCCCTTAATAATAATCGTTGAACCGTCGATTTTTATGATTTGTCCGGCGCTGCCATGGGCATTGATCAAATCCTTGCCTTGAAAGGGCTCAGCAAAACCGCGTTGCGGTCCGGCGAAATTGCGCTGATAATTTTCGCTCCAATGATAGGAAAACTCGGCTTTCTTAAAACCGACAAAAACGCCAACCTGGAAAATCAAGAGCAATACGGCAAAAATCACTACGCCCAGAACGGCGCCTAAAAATAATTTTGATTGGAAAAACTTGTTAAAATCAATCATATGGTTAGTTATAAAATTATAAATATTTTCTTTGTCTTTAAAATTTATATTATCAATAATTCAGAGATCCCGGACCTGCCTGCCGATAGGCGGATCATAGCGAGTACGCCATAATTCCGGAATAACGGCTCTAAATTAGGCGCGGATAAGCGTTTTTAATATTTTTTACCAGCAATTTAAGCGATTCCATAAATACCGCCGATACGATTAAAAACAGGGCTAAACTGATAACCGGCAAAACCTCCAAAAGCGCCAAGACAAAATTTTGCCAATAAGCCAAGACCAAAGCGGAATCGGAAAATAAGAGTGAAACAAAATCCATAAACCCCGACTGACTGACATCCCGCCAAACAAACTGACAGACCGGAAAAAACGCCGTCAAAGAAGCGGCTAAAGTCAAAGAAAAAACCGCCAAACGGCGTTTGGCGCGCTTGGCTTGCTCCCGCTTAAGCCGTAAAGTTATTTTGTCCAACAATTCTTCTGACGGCTCGGGAGAGCGATAGGAGACAAAAATTTTCTCTAATTCTTGTGGCATATGATTATATTACGATTAAAAGACGCATTTGGGTGCATCTTTTATATTTTTCTTCTAAATTTAAACAATTTATTTTGTTGTCATTCTGACCGGAGCGGATCCTGCCTACCGGCCAGGCAGGCCTGCCTGGCCGGTAGGCAGGGAATCATTTTTATCGGCCAAAATATCCCTTAAGGCCAATAGGGCTCGACGCTGGCGGCTTTTTATCGTATTAAGCGGCTGACCGGTGATTTCTGCTATTTCCGGCAAAGAGAACCCGTCAACATAATAAAGCCGGATAATCGGCTGGGATTTATCCGGTAAACGGCTGACGGCGGCGGTTAACAAACTGCCTAAATCATGGCGCTTGAAAATTTCATCGGGCAATGGTTGCGGGTCGGCCAAGGTTTCTTCCAATATATTATCGCCTTCATCATTTTCAAAAAAGGAAAAATTAAGCGGTTTCTTTTTTTTCAAAAAATCCAAAGCGGAATTTTTAGCTATGGTAAACAGCCAAACTTTGAAATTCTTCCGCCGCTTGAATTTCCCAATCCCCCGCCAAACTTTGATAAACGTTACCTGGGTCAAGTCCTCGGCTTCGGCTTCATTCTTAACGTAACTGAAAACAAAGCCGTAAACGGCTTTAAAGTATCTGGCGATAAGCTCTTCCAACGCCTTTTCTTCGCCGGCCAGATAATCAACAACCAATTGTTCGTCAGTAATTTTTTTCATCGGATACCTAATAACTTAGCCACATAATCCTTGGCTTTAAGCTGTTCGGCTAGGGAATTTTCCAGCTCTAAAGCGATAAATCGCGGCAAATAATCTTTATAGCTAACGCAATAATCAAATTCGCTTAAATTTTCAAAACTATGGAGGTCATGGCCCAGGCCGATCTCTTCACCCTTAAAAACCGCTTGGGGTTTAATGGCGTTTAAATGCCAACAACCGACCGGATGCGTTTCAAGAATCCGCGCCACTTCGTCATAAAGCGGAAGATTCATCAGCCGTTTATTCTCCTGATGCGATACATCCAAACATAATCCGGCCCACTCGCCGATTTCATCGGCTATGGGGTAGTCGGCATTTTCCAAATAAATCAAAGGCCTGAACTGCGATAAATCATGCTTTAAGGGGAATTGTTTCTGGCTGTGGATATTAAACATTTCGGTGCCGTAATTATCCATCAAATACTTGACTTCCTCCGGCGACATATCGGAACGCAGATGCACGAAAGGTATGCTCTTGATGCTTGATTGCTTGAGCGCTTCATATGCTTCTTGGCGTTTAAAAGCCGACAAACAAGTCAAAAACAAAGCTACCTCGGTTATACCCAGGGAATCGCACTCGTTGATCATTTGTCGCCAGTCGGAATTGCCGCTGGTCGTAATGGAGGGTAAAATCAGTACCATACTGTCTTGGATAGTAGCAGAAAAAACTTTATTTTTCAATCTAAAAATAATCAAAAAAATCAGTCGGCTTGACATTTTTCCCGTAATTGCTATGATAAATAATCAAAAAGGCACTTTAAATATCAATTAAACGCCAATTACAACCAAAGGAGAACAGGACAATGGCCGATACCGATATTAAGCGTAAAAAACACGAGGAAACTCACTTATCGCACCAAGAATTCCTTAAGTTGTTGGAATTCAAAATGTCGCCTGATGACATTAATTTGGTCGATGCCGCTTATGAACTGGCTAAAGCCGGCCATAAGAAACAAAAACGCGATGACGGCACGCCTTACATTGAGCATTGCAAGAATACGGCGCGAATTATCATTCAAGAATTGGGCATTGGGGACAAGGATCTGATTATCGCCGCCCTGCTGCACGACTTCCGTGAAGACGCCCCGGATCTGTTTCTGCATTTAGCGACTCCGGAAATTTTAGCCGCCCTATTCGGCCGACGCGTCGCCAGATTGATAATCGGGGTCAGCAAGCCATACAAAAATGATCAGCGGTTCAAGTCCGACACGGAACGGCATCAATTTTATTTCCAACAACTCAATAAAGCCAACCCCTGGATCAAACTGCTTAAGTTGTGCGACCGTTTGCATAACATGCGCACCATCCATCACTGCGCGCCGGAAAAACGCGCTCGCAAAATCAAGGAAACCACTGAAATCTACATACCGATGATTGCCGCCATTGAGCAGATCAACGTGAATTTCTGCCGCTATCTTAGCCACGAACTGCGGGAAGCGATTGAAATCGCCAAAGCCGTGCCAACCGACAAGTTGGGGCCGCCGCTTATCGCCGACGTCGGTACCGGTGACGGGAAAATACCTAATCCCGCTGTCACAAATCCGCAAAAATAACTTCTCCCTCGGCATTTAGATCTTTACCCAAAACCTCCATTAACAATAATGGGGGTTTTTTAAAAAAACTCCCGCCTTGCTTTGAAGCGGGAGTTTTGATAAAAATCATTTTGGAGTAAAACCTATTCCGGTTTCTGCGACGTAGCAGTCAAGGAACCGACGGCGTTACCATGATCGTAATACCCTTCCCTGAAGCCGGTCTGAATTATCGCCGGTAGAGAGTTGCCATAAAGCGCGGTCTGGGCGGCCGTATCGGCCAACTGGTACAACTTGCCTTCAGTGCCAACGGCATAGATTATGGGACTGCTGTCAAACTTGACTAAACTGCCCGGTTTGACAATCAGATTGCCGCCGGTGGGAATGGCGTCAAATTCCGCTTGAGAAACGAGTTTGAGAGTGGCAAATTTATCGGCGGTATCGCCGGCATCTTTGCTCCAGGTGCTATAAGTAACACGATTGACAAAAAGATATTTTTTGCCGTCAATAACATAATAAACAGCCGGGCGATCTTTGGCATTAACTTTTACAATCTCTCCCACTGAAGATTTGACTGAAATGGAAGCCGGCGTAGCCGGAGTAGCGGGAGTGGCGGGCGTAGCCGGAGTAACATCAGGTACTGCCGGCGTAGCCGGAGTAGCGGGAGTGGCGGGCGTAGCCGGAGTAGCGGGAGACGAAGGATTTTCACTGCCGGTGCCGCAGGTAATCTTAGTAATTGAAGTGTCAGACCAAGCGGTAATTTCTCCTTCCGCATTCTTGCCCTTAACCCTAAAACTGTAAGAAGTATCGCATGCCAACCCGGTAGAAGACCATACTAATCCGGCGGTCCAACCGGAATTTGTCCCTGCGGTAATGTTTTCCGCGTAATAACTGGTTGCGCCCACATCTGCCCATGACACTGAAATCTTAGTCGGGCCCTGGACATTGGCGGTGGGGGCGGTTGTGGGAGCCGTAGCCAAAGTATAACCATTAACGGAAACGTAAGTTGAGGTCGCCACGCCGTCTCCAGCGGCCACTCTGAACCAATACTGGGTATTGGCTGTTAAACCGGTCCAAGTGGAGCTGGCGTTATTGCCGGTACCACCTCCCACGGGAGTTGAAGTCGCTTGCGTAGAGGTAACAAATGTTACTCCATCGGTGGAGGAAGCAAGAACGTAAACCGTGGAACTGTCAGCTGTTCCGCCAGACCAAGCAAAGGTCAAATAATCGGTTGAAGTGACAGAAATGTATAATCCAGTCGGAACCGGCGGCGCAGTCGCTGACACATCATTGGTCATAAAACCAACGGCAAAGACAACCGCGATTAACACGGCTAATGTTCTGGCCAGAAATAAAAACCGGCCGATTTTTGTACCTTCCATATTTTTTGTTTTTTTACTTTAAACCTTTTACCTTAAGTGTAAAGTAATAGTTTATAAAGATAACTTATTTATATAATAACACATTTTAGCCAAAAATAATAGCCGACCTGTGGATAACTAAATTAAACTAAATCCTAAATTTACTCTTAATTTGCAGCTTTTTTCTTGTCCTCCAAGTATTTAATGTAATCATTAAGGGTTTCTGACCATTCGGGGTTAAGCTGGATCATTTCCTTAGAGTAATTTATCGCCCGGTCATATTCCCCGCGATATTCATAAATTGACGCCAAAGATACCCTGGTTGGCAAATAATTCAGATCGGCCGGAATAGCCAAGTCGCGAACTATTCTCTCGGCTTCATTAATATTGCCGACGCTGAAATAATACTGCCCTAAACGGCGATAACCGTCCGGGGTGATGTTTTTAACCGCGGCCAAAAGTTCCCGGGTGTATTTATCCATTTCTGCTGTATTTCTTTCCTGCGAAAACATATTGATCAAGTTGAGATATTGGATTTCATCCCAATTGTTTATTGACAAGGAAATCTTAAGGTTTTCAATCGCCTTATCGCGATCGCCACTTAAAAAATAACCCTGGGCCAAAATATTATAGGTCTCTTTTCTCTGCGGCGAATCCTTAATGCTTTCCTCCATCAGTTTAATGGATTCACCGATATAAAAAGAATTTTCCCGAGCATAACTCTGGTAAAGCAGGGCTAAAAATATTTTAGCTTGGACATTTTGCGGATCGGTTTTTAAATAATCCAAAAGCGTTTTTTCGGAAAGTTCAAAATATTCTTTCTTTTTAACCGAGTCAATCTGTTCTGATTCGTTGATTTGGCGGTCCAATTCCGAAAATTGCAAAACCAACTCGCGATTGCCGTAAGTATTTAAAGCAATGCCCCGGTCAATATAACCAACTGCTTTCTCCGGCGATACGCTGGCATAAGCGCTTGACCAAGCGCCCAGATAACCGGCATAAGCCGGTTTTAGGACGGTAAAATAACCGATTAAAGCCAAGACGAAAAATACCACGCCGATTACCGCGAAATCAAACTTAATCAAAAATTTTGGCAACTCATATTCGCTATTCTCTTTTTTGGTTAAGTAGCCGACAAAAGATAAAACCAAAATTAACGGCAGCCAAGTGCCCAGAGTATCAAAGTTAAACAAATTGCTGACCAAGAATCCGGCCAGGGAACTGATTAAAACGGCGCTTAAGTAGTAATTGCGCTTTAAATTTTTGAACAACAGCCAGAAAGCCAAGCCAAAAATGGCTAAATATGACAATAAACCGATAATGCCGCTGGCCAGCAAAGTATCAAAAATAAAATTATGGGCGCGATCAAACCAAGTTTCCGATATCTTGGGGTCATAATGCTTGTTAATGCCATAAATGGCGTTTTCCGGGCCATAGCCCAAAATCGGCCGATCCAAAAAAGACCGCCAAGAAACCCGCCAAATCAATAAACGATTGGCGGTGCTGACATCATTAAGAGAAATTTGAGTGAACCGATACAGAAATGGCGCGCTCTTGACCCAAGCGGAATCCCTTTGCTGATAAGCCAAACCGCCAAACAGAATCAAAGCTATCAGTCCGGCCAATAAGCCGTATTTTATTTTTTTCTCCGCCCTGATGAACACGAAAACGCCCAAAACCAACAAGCCGAAGGCAAAACCTAAAATACCGGCTCTGGCGGCATTCAAAAGCAATATCGCTATATTTATGATTAAAATCGCCCCGCAAGCAACCTTCCATTTTTTGCTTTTTTCCACGCAAAGCAAGATAAAGCCAAGAAAAATGTTTAGCATCAAATAAGCGCCGAAAAAATCAACGTTGCCCAAAGTGGCGCCGCTGGTCGGCCAGGTAACGGGAAGATTGTGGCTCAATTTAACCAGAAAAGCATAACCGGCCAAGAGCGCCGAGCAAACTAATGAGGAGCGAAACAGCTTGAGCCAATCATCCTTGGTCTCAAAAACATTAATAATAATCAAAAAGAATAACATCAGGAAAAACAAAGTGAACCAGCCGCCCATGCGCTCAAAACTGCTGAAAAAAGCCGCGTAAGGATTGATTGCCAAAATCGCCGCGATCAAACTAACCGCCGCAAAAACCAAAAAAGTCAAAAAAATCTTATGATTAAAGAAATTTATTTTTTTCTTTTGTAAAATATAAACCGTAAACAATCCCGCAAGAACCGCCACTATTAAGCGGAAAAAGAAATTCTTGGGAGCGATATAGGGAAAAATCGCCTGGTTGTAGTAAACCATCGGCGCCCATAAAACCGCCAGCGACCCCCAAAGCAAAATATTCTTGATGATTTTTTGCCAATCCATATTATTTTAATTCAATAGTTTGCTCTAATCCTTGTTCCGCCTGTTCCGTCTTGCTGCCGACAATTTTTTCATATTCACGCTTGATCTCTTCATATTTAACCAAGTCCCTTTTTTGCGTCTGTAAATAAATCATATAATAATCCAGCACTAACCGCTTATCATCGGCACTCTTCCAGCCCAATTCATAAATCGCCTGGGTTTTTTCCGGCGCCTTGGAGTATTTGAAATACAAATCGGCCAGTTTGGTATAAATCATGGCGTTTTTGGGATAAAGATTAACCGTGTCATAAAACTTAATGGCGGCGCTCTGCGGCAATTCCATTAAAATATACAAGTCGCCCAAATTCATATTGGCGCGGTAGTCGTTAGGAAATTTTTCTATCGCCTTTAAATATGACTGTTCCGCTTGGTCGTATTGGCCCAAAATCGCTTGGCTATTGGCAATAATCAAGTAATCCCAGGATAAATCGGAATTGGCCGGATCCGACGGTTTGTTGTCGGCAATCGCCTGTCGCGATTTGGCGATTAAATTATTGTAACGGTCAGTAATTTCTTGGGGCGGCACTACGCCGGAAGCCGATTTTCTCTCCCGATTGGCAAAATCATTCTTGATTTCTTCCAGATTAAAGATGACTTGGCCGGACTGGCTGTCGGCCTTAGGGCCGAATAATTTCTGGTAGTTGGTAAAAATATAAAACAAACCGGCCAGGACTAAAATAATTGCGATAATGGAAATTATTTTTGCGAGGTTTTTTGAGTTTGACATACGAAATCATATTAATAATTACGGTATAATCATAACAAAAAAACAAAACAAAAACAATACCGCCCCGCTTCGCCAGTTGGCGTAATTGCGGGGCGGTATTTTATGTCAGATTGCCTGACCGATTGCTCTTAACTTAGCAGATAGAAACTATCTGGATAAGGTCTGAGAATCAGACGGCAAGGTCTTAACATAGTTGGAATCGCACCAGTCATCAGAGCCAGAAGCGTGAACGCCATCATCAGCAGAACCGGAACGATCAGACCAGCGGAACATTGTTTCAGCACCATTGTAGTTAGCATATGTAGTGCTGGTTCCAGCCGTATCCGAAGTACCGGAAATCTTCACGGTAATGGAGGTATTAGCGGATGAACCGGTAATATCGCCCTTCAAGACGTAGGTCTGGGAAGTGCCCTTGGTAATGGTCTGTTCATTAACAGTGTCGACTTCGATAATCTTGGCAGCGTTGGCGCTGGTAGAAGTACCGGTAGCATTCAACTTGGTGTTGTCGCCATCCTTATACAGATAGATGGTGCTGGCAGTAATCTTCACAGCATCAGCGCTGGTCGCGTAGACAAAGCCGATTCTTCTCCAAGTAACATCGCCGGCAGCGTCAGCTGCGATACTGAATTTAGAAATGGTTTGAGTGCCATCAGCTAAAACAGTGGTCGGCAAGGAAACTAAGGAGACGGTCGGCTTGGTCTTTCTGACAATCATCGGATTGCCAGTGACAAATCCGGTGTTGGATGAGAAGGTGTAGACAACTGAACCGGTTGACTTACTAACCGCCGAGAAGGTGGTAGGAGTAGAGCCATCGGATTCATTCAAGTTCAAGCGAACGGTGTCGCCAGATTTAGCGCCAGTGGCATCAGCCACCAAGGCCTTAATGGTTACGCTCGCGCCGACACCCTTCGGCACCCAGATGGATAAGTTATTGAACAAAGCCAGGCCGGCTGCGCTCAAGTAACCGGAAGCGGTCTTGGTTTCACCGGCTTCATTCTTATATTCCAAAACAACTGCGCCGATAGATCTAACGGCAGTAGTGTCGGTAGAAGAAACAGTCAAGTTTGTAATGGTATAAGAATCATTAGCAGCCATCATAGTGAAGGCGCTAACCGCGGTCGTAGCACCAGCCACGATAATCGCAGAATCCGGTTTATTGCTACTAGTATCCAAAGTCAATGAACCAGCGCCAATAGTCATAATTTGCAAACTATGTCCAACACCGGTAGCAGAAGTATTGGTGTTCGGCGTAGTACCGTCGGCATCAACACTTAAAGTAAGGGTTTGGGCATTCAAGTTTGAAGCGATATCAGCGTAGATGTCAACAACTTTGGTTTCGCCTTGCGCCAAATTCAACTTGGTGTTAACCGAGATGGTGGTGGTGGCAAGGGTGGCGGAGAAAGCCGCCTTTTCGCCAATGATTGTTGAGCCAACCTTCAAATTCATGTTGGACATCGCGCCAGAAGTGGCTCCGTAGACAGAAATATTCTCAATATTGACACCTTCGCTGGCCGAAGCGGCGATAGAGAAGGAACCAACTTTAGCTTGATTCGTCGGAGTCGGTATGGTCTGGTTGCCATAAGCGGCGTATTTAGCCATGGTGATGGTAGATACGGCGCCAACAGTCAAGGTGTTGCCGTCTTGAGAAGCCAAAGTGATGGCAGCTAAAGAAATAACACCCTGGGCGTCAGAAGAAGACGCGGTAACCTTAACAGTACCGGAAGTAATGGCTGTTCCAGCGGTATCTTTGATATCAGCATAGATATCCATCAATTTGGAAGTGCCAGCCGGAACAATAAAGCTGGAGCCGAAGGTAAAGTTAACGCTGGTCGTAGCTGTCAAATTCTTGGTAGAACCGACTTGCACGCCATCATAATAAATTTTACCGTTCTGCAAACCGCCAACCAATCCGGAAGGACCGGCATTAGTGCTTGCCATGATATTCATGCTCTTGACTTTGATGTCTTCACCGGTACCGATAAGCTTGAAGGTAGCCACCTTAACATTGGTGGAATTACCAGCAATACTGCCGGAAGGAGAAGAGGAATCTTTGGATAAAGTCAAAGTGCCTGAATTAATGGTGTAGCAATAAGTGGTAGCCGCACTGGTAACAGCGCTCCAAGTGGTAGCGCCGCTCGTGAAGGATTGAGAGTACACATTGTAACCCTTATCCTTCATAACGATATCGGAGGCATACTGGATGGAGAACTTGAAGGTTCTGGTAGAACCCTTGGAAACGTCAACTTTCAAAGACAATGTCTTGGAATTGCCCTTGGCAATCTGGAAAGGAGCGGCCGATAAGTCAAAATACAGCTCCATATTGTCATTGAAGGTGGCAGTGGCCAAAGTAGTACCACCGTTAACCAATTTGATATTCGTCAAATCATCCTTGCTGATGGAACCGATTTCGGTCAAGCGCAAGCCCTCTAACTGCATATCCTGATCGGTAGCAGTCAAAATGACTTTGTAGGCCTCAAAATCGGTTTCATTGGAGTTGACAGTGGAAGCGGCGGTCGGCACATTGCCGGAACTGATAACGGCATAGCCCATATCAGTAACCAAGGCGGTGCTCATCAAACTGCCGGTCAAAGGAGTACCAGAGACAGCAGAGGCGTTAGAAGTGACTTTGGTCAAATTAAAGCCAATGCTCTTGCCAGCGGAGGTGGATAAAGTCGTATCAACCTTCAACCAGACAGTTTTGGTCTGGCCGGCCGGAACGGTGATGATACCGTTAGAAGCGTTAAAGGTTAAAACCTTGGAAGAAATAGAACCACCTTCTAACAATTTTGTGGTGCCCTCATAAAGGTAGGAAGTCAGAACGTCGGTATCATTGGAGATACCGGTGCGCTCAAAAGCCATACCAGTAACTTTGACATCACCAGCCGAGGAAGCGGTCAAATTGACAGCAATCATCGGCACTAAGGCCTGGCTAGTATGGGCATCAGACACGATAGTGGCAGAAGCCGGATTAGCCGGGGCTAAAGTAACGCCCAAAGTTCCAGCAGAAACAACCGTTCCACTGGAAGCTCCAGCAACAACGCTGGAAACAGCGGCTTCCTTTACAGACAGGGCGGAGCCGGTGGTATAACCACTGACATCGCTGACGGTCTTGGCCCAGCTGGCCTTAAAGGAATTAGCGGTGAAGGCATCGGAAGACACTAAGCGTTTCTGTCCGCCTTCAACATAATAATAATCCGATCCACTCTTCAACAGAGTGCCATCCGGATATTTGGAAGTAGCGGTCAGGTCGCAAGTGGCATCCTTGGTGTAGTTGGCCTCAAAAGAGGACTGGATGACGATAGGAGCGGCGGAACCGTATAAAGCGGTCTGCGCGGCGCTATCAACCAACTTGCACAGTTTTGATCCCGGAGCGACAGCATAAACCAAGCCCGAGTTATCAAACTTGATTAAATTGACGCCCTGTCTGGCAGTGATGTTGCCGCCTAAAGGCAAAGCATCAAATTCAGATTGGGAAATAACCTTCAAACCGGCAAAATTGTTATTGGCATCGCCAACAGCATTTGACCAGGTCGTATAGGTTACGCGGTTGACAAAAAGATACTTTTTGCCACCCGTGACATAGTACACAGCCGAATATGAAGCGGTCTTGATAAGATCGCCGTCAGCCGGAGTATAAGCGGCGGCGGCCGGTAAAACGGCGCTGACACCCATAGACCAGGCAATAGTGGCTACGACTACGGAATAAGTTAAAAACTTTTTCATAGTTTGTGTTAATAGTTAGATTAAAACCTTATCAGTTCAAGGCGGAACACTGGGGATTATCCGTTGAAATTGAAATCAGCAACCGATGTAAAGACGCGAGATTGTCGCGCCTCCGCTGGCGACAAGCGCCTTAGGAGCCACCGCAATCGCGGCGTCTCTACAGGCAGCTTTTTCCAGCAACGGATTAACCAGATAATTTTATAAGCTGGGCGGTTGCCTCAACGACCTTTGCCGATAAAATTATGGAATCCCGAAGGCCGAAACCCTTGCGACAGCAAGGTTAGCCCTCAAACCCCTTAAAGTTTTAATTGTAAATTTCTTGTGCGCTTAATTGCGGACAAGGCGGATACTTCGTACCGGACGAAATATCTGCTTTGAACGCAAAACGACAAAATCGCCGATTAATTATTTGGTTGCCGGAGTAGTTGTCATAACCGAAGCGGTAGAACTGGTTATTTCGGTTTGGATCTTGTCGCTTATTAGCGGCGCTTTTTCCAAAGCGTCGGCGGCAATATTCTTGCTTTCCACGATTTTTTGCAAAGCGGAAATAACATCATTCTTATCCAGCATTTGTTTGGCCTGTTCAATCACTTCTTGCGCTTGCTTGGGTTTTTCGGTTACATCCTGGACCGCGGCCTTCAAAGTGGTTGTGGTATTGGCTTCGGTGCTGGAAACGCCGCTGATTCTATTGGTGCCATCACTGGACAAAACGACTAAATTAAGAATGGCCGGAGTGCCGGTAGCGATTTTATTGACTTCACCGGCGGCCACTTCCACCGCGGCCTCGGTGTTTTTGATTCTTTCTTGCACGCGATCAGCGATTTCCTTGGTCGGCACCGCTTGATTATTATCTTTAACCTGCTTTTCTTCTGATTTGGTTACCATCATTAAAAGCGCCTTGGTGCCGGCCTCTTCAGTGGTGGCAATCGCTTCTTTGACGTCCTTAGCCACGTCCTTTTTGACTTCCGTTGACAAAACAGTATGGGCATCAACGATGTCTTTTTCCACCTTTAAAGTTTTATCATCAACAACTTTAGCGGTACTGATTACCGCGGTAGCCGGAGAGGAAGCGGCGATTTTGTCCACTTTACCCTGAACATCCTTAACATCTTCAGTGATTTGCTTGACGGTCTGGGAAATTTTGGCGGATTTGGCTTTGGCGTCTTCCGGCTGGCGGGCAATCTGCTGCAATTCATCGCCGCGGCGGGATATAAAATCCATTTGCAACTTAACCTTGGCCTCATTGCCGATAGCCGTGACCAATTGAATCTTTTCGCCCAGAACCTTAACCGGATATAAGGCCTCGCCAGGCAAAGACGCTTTGGCGGCCAAAGTAAAAGCGGAATAAGTGAAAAAAGTGCCCACCACCATTAAAGCAACCAAAGCCGGCCGCAGTAATTTCTGTTGGAAGGCGGAGGAGACGAATTCAGTATAATACTTAATCGGAGAATATTCCACGGTCTTGCCCTGCGGGTTGATTTGGCGCAATAAAATCTCGCGGCTGTCAGAAACCCAAGAGGCCTCGGGCCGTCCAATGGACTCGAGGTTTTTGACCTTATTCAATTGTTTGATGAGATTTTTGTGAGACACACTATTGTTTGAGTGTTGCCTTAATGGCATTGAGCGCCCGGTAAAGCAAGACGCGCACCGAACCGGGGGACTTATCTAAAATTTTAGAAATTTCTTTGATTGAGAGCTCGTCCAGATACTTTAAGACGATAACTTCGCGGTATTCATCCTTAAGATTTTTTAAGGTGGCCAGCACTTCGGCCAGCTCCGCATCTTTGATTTTTTGAATCAAAATGTCGCTTTCATCATCAATAATGGTAATATGTTCATCAGCCACCCTTTCTTCATTGTCGTCGCGGCGAGAGCGTTCACGGTAGAAGTCAACCACGCAATTGCGCGCGATCATGTAAGTCAAGGCGTTTAAGTTATGAATCGGTTTACCGTCTTTAATGTACTGCCAAAGCTTTAAGAAAACCTCGGAAGTCAGGTCTTTGGCATCATCAACCGAACTGACTTTAAAGTAAACAAACCGATAAATCCGATCAACATAAAGATCGTAAAACCTGCCATAGGCCTCATGATCTTTGTTTTTTACCCGTAAAAACAGTATTTTGTCAGCAATGGGGTTCTTCATCTTATTAGACGGAAAAGTTGGCTAAATGTTACACTTAAATTTGTTAATAAATACAAAAATTTGCTAAATTTAAACAAATTATAATATTTTTAAACGACTTTTTTCTGTTTTTTTCACTTAAATAACAGCCGGACACAAAAAACTCACGATTATAATTAAATCGCTTATTTTAGATATTTTACTGTTTTCTTTAACTTACCCTGACCGCTAAGTTGAGTAAGAATGGATAAATTATAGCACTATTTACTTTGATCTGGCAAGCAGAACAAACCATTTCTCTTGGTCATGGTTTTAAAAGTTATCCACAACCGTTTATCCACAACTGCAATAAATAATAATTAGAATTAAATTGTCTCTGCGTTTCTTTGACATTAATCCCCTGCCGTGGTAAGATTTGTCCAGACATGTCCGGACAATTAATTACCGGCCAAGCGTCGCTATGGCAAAAGGTAGGAAGAAAAATATATCTAAATTTACATATTATTATGGCGGAAAAAGCGCCGGTTAGGGTAACAATTTCCCAAGCAGCCAACCTGTTTGGGATCAATGAAAAAACCGTTCGCCGCGCCATCGCCAACAGCGAGGTGCTTTATATCGTGGTTCGGGGCGTGTATAAAATCAATTTTGAATCCCTGCTCAAGTGGTCGCAAGGCCGGCCGAAACTGCGGCATAAACTGGAAAATGACGGCATTGGGCAATTTGTCGGCCAATGGAGGATAAAAAACAAGCTTTACTCCCCTAACCCGGAAAACTTAGCCAAAAAAAAGAATGGCGGAACGCTTGACAACGCCTAACTTAATAGTATATAATACAGCTATAACAAAGCTCCCCCGAACGGGGGTTTTAAAATACAAAAATTATGTCTTTCACCGACAATACAGCCAAATACCTGAAAGAATCCTACGCCGAGATGAAAAACGTTACTTGGCCGACCAAAAAGGAAATCAAGCAGCACACCATTCTGGTTATCGGAATTTCTCTGGCCGTGGCTTTGTTTTTGGGCCTGGTTGACTTCTTGCTGACAATAGGGCTGGAAAATCTTATCAGTTTTATTAAATAATCCATTAAATAGCACATTAAGTACGTAAAGTCCGAAGTCCGTAAAGTCATTTATAATATTTAATTAATATTTAACGACTTTCCGCTTTTGACTTTATAAACTAATTTTATGGCCAAACAAACATTACAACTTGGCAGGCGCTGGTACGTCATCCACACCTACTCCGGATTGGAGGAAGCCGTGGAGCACAACCTTAAGCAGCGCATTGAATCCATGGACATGGAAGACAAGATCTTCAATGTCATGATCCCCAAAGAGAAAAAAATCCGCATTAAAAACGGCAAAAGAAAAATCGTTGAAGAGAAAATTTACCCCGGCTACGTGCTGGTGGAGATGGTTGTGACGGACGATTCCTGGTATGTGGTGCGCAACACGCCGCACGTTACCGGTTTTGTCGGCTCCGGCAATACTCCGACTCCCGTTTCCGAAGAAGAAGTCAAATCCTTGCAGAAACGCATGGGCGTCAACGAACCGGAATTCCAAATTGACATCGCCGCCGGCGATCCGGTCAGGATTGTGGACGGGCCGTTCAAAAATATGGAAGGAAAAGTGGAAGAAATTGACGAAACCAGAGGCAAGATCAAAGTGATGATCAATATGTTCGGACGCGAAACGCCGGTAGAATTGGATTTCCTGCAAATAAAGAAAATTTAATAAATCGTAATAGGTAACAAGTAAAATAAGTAATAGGTAATAATAACGCCATTAAAGCTTCTCTTGCTTCAAACGCAAGTAATGGACGATAATTGAAAATAATTTATGGCTAAAAAAATCAAGACAATCATCAAACTGCAAATTCCCGGCGGAGCGGCCAATCCGGCGCCTCCGGTCGGTCCGGCTTTGGGTCAGCACGGCTTGAATATCGCCGAATTCTGCCAAAGATTCAACGCGGCCAGCAAGGACCGCCAGGGCGAGATCACTCCGGTGGAAATCACGGTTTACGAAGACCGCTCTTACGATTTCGTTTTAAAAATCGCTCCGGCTTCCGCTCTAATCAAAAAAGCTATCGGCTTGGAGAAGGGCTCGGGCAAATCGTTAAAAGAAAAAGCGGGCAAAATCACCAAAAAACAAATCCGCGAAATCGCCGAAAAAAAACTGCCTGATTTGAATACCACCAATGTTGAAGCCGCGATGAAAACCATTGAGGGCACTTGCAGACAAATGGGCGTGGAAGTTGTTGACTAACACGGCCGGTTTGCGAAATCAAAAGTAAAAAAAAATTAATTAACGTGGGAGAGTTCATTAAACTCGCTATAACCACTAACCGAAAATATTATGAAAAAAGTAAACCACAAGCCGTCCAAAAGATTTTTGGCGGCCAAAGAACTGGTAGACAATAAAAAATCCTATCCCGTCAGTGAAGCCGTTGATTTGGTCAAAAAAACCTCAACCGTCAAATTTGATGCCGCTGTGGAAGTCCATGTCAAATTGGGCACCAATCCCAAAAAAACCGAACAGCAAGTCAGAAGCTCCGCCGCCCTGCCTCATGGCACCGGCAAATCAGTCAAGGTGGCTGTCATTTCCACTAACGGCGACCAGATCAAAGCCGCCAAGACCTCCGGCGCCGATTTGGTCGGCGATCAGGATTTGATCAATGAAATCAAAAACGGCAAAATTAATTTTGACGTTTTAGTCGCTACGCCTGAAGCCATGAAACTGTTGGCGCCTATCGCTAAAATCCTGGGTCCCAAGGGTTTGATGCCTAACCCCAAGGATGGCACGGTAACCAATAATATCGCCGAGGCCGTCATCAACCTGAAGAAAGGCAAAGTTACTTTTAAAAACGACGACAGCGGCAATATCCATGTGGCTATCGGACGCATCTCATTTGAAACCGCCCAACTGGCGGAAAATTACCAGGCCTTCATAGACGCCTTAAACAAAGCCAAGCCGGCCGCCGCCAAAGGAACTTTCATCAAAAATATTACTGTCAGTTCCTCCATGGGCCCGGGCATCAAGGTTAGCGTATAACCTGCGGCTCGCAGGGCGTACGATTAAAAAAACCAATTATAAAAAATCCCGCTTTTTTAGCGGGGTTTTTGTTTATGGCAATACGGCTTCGCAATCGCCTTGACAAATTTAACGGTTGGAATTATAATAAGCCAAATGGTTAATTAGAACTTTAAAGAGTAAACCAAGGCAAAGGAGAAAAGCAATGGAAACCGCTCCAAGCACGCCCTATGTTCCGTCATGGGATTGTTTCTTTTTCCGGTTCTGCGTCAATCCCAGATATACATCGCCCGAAGATTACCGAATATACTGTGAGCGAATCGCCCGAATACTGGATAGCGAGGGTAAATTATTTGAAACGGAAACGGAAGGAAGATTCCAAATCGGGGCCGGCAATGATTATTGGATTAGAAGAGGCAAATTCCACAATGAGTTTGTAGTCAGCTGCCGTTATCCCGATAAGAACAGGATGGAAATCCTTCTAAAAGCGATTATTCTTTTGTTGGATCTTAAGCCCTATAATCAAATTGAAATCTGACGAATGCCATTAGCACACGCCCCGAATAAAAATCGGGGTTTTGTTTTATCCGACGAAAAATCTAAGGGTTGCGAAAAAAGCAATTTTTCTGTTAAAATAACAAATATAACAATCAATTATGCCTAAACGAAAAACCGCCAAAATCGTGCTGGGAATCGTCGGAGAAATCGCGGCCGGCAAAGACACGGCCGCCGCTTACCTGAAAAAAAAATACAAATCGCAAACCGTCAGTTTCTCCCAACCGTTGCGCGATATTCTGGATCGCTTGTATTTGCCGCAAACGCGCGCCAATATGGCTAACCTGGGCATAAGCTTGCGCGGCACCTTCGGCCAAGACCTCTTGTCTAAGGTGATTTATGAAGAAGTGACGCGCTCCCCCGCCAAGATTTTGGTTCTGCCCAATGTGCGGCTGGAATCAGATCTTATTTATCTTAAACACCTGCCCGGCTTCCGCCTGATCAGGATTGACTGCGATATCAAAACGTGCTTTGTCCGCCTGAAAAAACGCCGGCAAAACAACGATGATCGCACCAAAACTTGGAAACAATTCATTAACGATTTAAAGCTACCCACCGAAACACCCATCCGTCTCTTGGCCAAAAAGGCCAAACTTAAACTGGACAATAACGGCACCAAGCAAGAACTGTTCAAACAGATTGACGAACTGATGAAAAACATTAAAAAATAAAGAGGATTATGGCAATAATCGTCAATTTTGACTTAATCGCATCTATGTGTTAAATTTATTCAACAATTTAGCACATTTACAATACGATTTTAACTGTAAAACTAAAGCAAAACCGCCTAAGCCAACGGACTTAGGCGAAGCCGGAAAGGAAAAATATGATTATTTCTTTTGAGGGCATTGAATGCGCCGGCAAAGGCGTACAAATAAAAAGAACCGCCGCTTATTTGCGGGATTTTGGCCTGGATTCGGTAATTATGCGCGAACCCGGAGGCACGCTTTACGGCGAGGCCATTAGAAAACTGCTGAAAAACCCCGGGGAAACCGTCAGCGCCATTAACCAAGCGTTTACCAACCACACCGATTATCCCGGTCAAACCGCTCCGGCGGAGAATCAAGATTTTTCCCGCACTATGGCTTGCGAATTGTTTTTGTTTTTGGCCAGTCGCGCCGAATTCATGGATAAAGCCGTCAAGCCGGCCTTAGCTGCCGGCAAGATAGTATTATGCGATCGCTTGGGCGATTCTCCCGTCGCCTACCAGGGCGGCGGACACGCCAACGGCGATCCGGCCATAGCCAAATTCATTGCCGACGCCAATCGTTTTGCTTTGCAGGGCGATAGTCCCGACCTGACATTGTTTATTGATATTCCGATCAGTACGATGCAGGAACGATTGGCCAAAGAACATCCCGACAAGCTGGCTTATTTTGAACGGATGTACGGAGAAGAATTCTTCAAACGCGCCAGAAGCATGTACAAGCAAATCGCCCGGCAAGAGCCCGAGCGAGTCAAAGTGATTGACGGCACCGGCACCAAAGAAGAGGTGTTTGAACGCCTTAAACCGCACTTAATCGCCTTAATCGGCAAAAACTAAGGAGGGTAGGAATGAGAAACTCGGTTGAACTCTTAACCGTAAAAACCAAAGGACCGGAGATGCTGGATGCGACCGGACAACCGATTGACCAGCTTAAACTGGTGGAATTAGCCGGCCGAACCTGCTACAAGTCACAAGATAAAATCACTGCCGATTCCGCCGAGCGTTTTGTTAAAGCGCTGATAAAAAGCGGCCACGAGGCCATGATAGAATTCTCTTGGCTGACTTTCACTTTCAATAAAAAAACCTTCCCCGATGCCTGGAAATGGCTGCTGGAAGTCCTTAAATCTGAAGCCCATATTATCGTAACGGAAAAAGAAGGATGTTTCCGAGTAAGCGGTAATTTCCGCTCTTTCCGCGATTTGTCCAAGAGGATCCCCTATTCTTTTTCTTATCCCGAACAGCAGGCAATCTACAAGCATTTAATTGAACATTACCCCGGGATTCTTGAGGGGTTAATCCACATTGATTGCGAAACCGGAGGGTTTTGCCGAGACGGCCAAGGCAAGTATTACAGTTTTTATAACTTTGGCGACTGGCAACCGACCGACCAGGAAATGATCAAACATTATTTTGCGGCGGCCCGCTTTGTCGGCTCGCGCGCCTTCACTCATCAGTTGGTGCGTCATCGCAAATCGTCGTTAGCGCAAGAATCGCAACGCTACTGCGACGAAAGCGGCTTTATGGACAATGAATACTTCATTCTGCCGCCGTCTATTGAAGAAGCGGGACTGGGAGAACTCTACCTAACTCAACTGCAAGAAATCAACGCGATGCATCAAAAGCTTTTGGGCCTGATGGAACAAGCGGGACTGAAAGGCAAGAAACTCAAGGAGGACGCGCGTTTCCTGTTGCCCAATGCCGTCAAATCGGAAATCTGCATGGCCGGCAATCTTGAGCAATGGTTTCGGGTGTTTAATTTGCGTTTAGATTCCCACGCCCAGTGGGAAATCCGCGGCGTAATGGAAAAATTCAAAGACCAGTTGTTTGCGGCTATTCCTGAAGCGGAAAGATTGTATGAGGAATTTTTAAAAAATCCTTCTTAATCTCGCACCTTATCACCATCACCGGCAAATTTTTGCCGGTTTTTTTTAAATTTTCATTTACATACGAAGTGCCTTTGCAACGTCGCAGTGAAATTGCGGAGCATTACGGCCAAGCGCAAGACAAAGCTATTTTAACTTATTTTAAACATATTTTTACAAACTATTGACTTTTTTTGTTAGATATGCTATTATTTTATGTTAACCGAGTCCATTCCAACTAAGAGAAGAATAAAACCATGATATGCATTTCTGTCAACAAGCAAGGAGCTTTAAGCAATCACCCCCAGAACACTCTCCCTTTTTATCTCAAGAAAACTCCTGATGGCTACGAATGGGTACGCCATCCATCGGAAGCTCTTCAATTCGCTTCTCAAGAAGAAGCGGAAAAATACCTGTCTGATGAAAAAATCACCGGGGGAGGCCCGCTGTCTGTTGATAAGCCGCGCGTCGTAGAAATTTAACAAATACAATCGAGGTACAGCTCTACCTTAACTGTGATGGTCACAACAATAGTTCTTTATCAATTTATCAGCCAGAGGACTTATTAAGTACCGCTGGCTGTTTTTTATGCAAAAAAACCGCACAACTCGTTATGCGGCTTTTTTAAATTTTCGCTTATAAGAGAAAAAATATTTAAAAATTATTTCCGATAACGTTCGCGTAGGCCGAGCTTGATTTTTACGGCCGAAAAGCTTATGATATAAGAAATGAAAACCATTAATTCCCGTCTTTAACTATGGCTAAATACGTACCGGTCATCGGCATGGAAATCCACGCTGAACTCAACACCAAAACCAAAATGTTCTGCACCTGCGAGAACGGCTACAAACTGCAGGACAAGCCCAACGAAAATATTTGCCCCGTCTGCATGGGCCACCCGGGCATGCTGCCGGTCGCCAATCGCCAAGCGATTGACTGGACGATTTTAGTCGGTCTGGCTTTGAATTGTAAAATCAACAGCTTCACCAAATTTGACCGCAAAAATTATTTTTATCCGGACCTGCCCAAGGGCTATCAAATTTCCCAATACGATTTGCCCCTGACTTACGACGGCCATCTGCAGGTCGGCAACAAAGACGTTTCCATCGTGCGCATCCATCTGGAAGAAGACACGGGCAAACTCTCCCACACTTCTTCCGGCACCTTGGTTGATTTGTCGCGCGCCGGCACGCCGCTGATTGAACTGGTAACCGGGCCGGTCATTGACAGCGCCAAAGAAGCCAAAGAATTCTGCCAGCTCTACCAGCAAATCCTGCGTTATCTGGAAATCTCCGAAGCGGATATGGAAAAAGGCCAAATGCGCTGCGAAGCCAACGTGTCGCTGCAGGAAGACGGCAAGTTTGAAATCGTCAATAACGAAGTCAAACCGCTGTTGGATTACCAACTGAACCCTAAAACGGAACTCAAAAACATCAATTCCTTCCGCGCCCTGGAACGGGCGATTGAATTTGAAATCCGCCGCCAGACCAAGGCGATTGACGCCGGCGAAAAGCTGGTGCAAGAAACCCGCGGCTGGGATGACGCCAAGCAAGAAACCTTTTCCCAACGCATTAAGGAAACCGCGGCCGACTACCGCTATTTCCCCGAACCGGATTTGCCGCCGCTTAAAATCAGCGAGGAAAAAATCGCCCTGTTGCGCGCCACCCTGCCCGAATTGCCCCAAGCCAAACTCAAGCGTTTCGTGGCCGAATACCGATTTGATCCGGAAACCGCTTCAATCATTGTTAGCGACAAGGCCTTGGCCGCCTATGCCGAAAAAGTTATTTCAGAAATGATTGAATGGCTGGACAGCGTGCCCGAAGTTGAAGGCACGGCCGAAGAAATCAGGGAGCGCGAGGGCAAAAAAATCTCCAAGTTGGTCGGCAATTGGCTGGTCACCCACCTGTTCAAACATTTAAACGAGCATAAAGTCGCGATTAACGACTGCAAAATCACCTCGGAGAATTTCGCCGAATTCCTGTCATTAATCTACGTTTCCAAAGTCAATAATCTGGCCGCCCAGCAAATATTGGAAGAAATGTTTATCACCGGCAAAGATCCGACAGACATCATGGAAGAGAAAAACCTGGGCCAACTGGAAGATGCCGGAGAAATCGGGACGATTGTGGAAAAAATCATCGCCGCCAATCCCAAAGCGGTGGAAGATTTTAAGGCGGGCAAAGAGGCCTCTTTCAAGTTTTTGGTCGGCCAGGTGATGCGCGAAGCCAAGGGCAAAGCCAATCCGGCGATAATCAACGATTTATTGGCCAAAAAACTCGGTTAAAATTTCGCCGTAACATCGCGTCAAGTAACATAACGCCGTTAAATTTTCAATGATCCTTTTGCCGTTTAAATTTAAGCTAAACTGAAGAACTTCCAATAAAAACTCCCGTAAAAACTCCCATGCCCCTCCTCCAACAATCCCAAGCGCAAAAATACACGCCCAAGGAAATAAAATTCTCCAAACTCTACCAAACCAACGTCAAAAGCCGCCAAGCGGTTGGCGAATCCGTCCTCTGGAAAACCAAGGAGGCCTTAAGGTCGGCGGGCTACGATGACTCCGCCATCGGCAAGATCATCACCCAGGATCAGCCAGTCCCCGTTTCAAAAATGAAAGAGATCGCCGTCATCCTTAATCGGGCCGGCGTCTACGGCTTTGAAAAAAATCCGGCTTTCATCGTCAAAGAATACCTGACCAAGGAACGCGTTAAAGCGCAGAGCATCGCCCGCATCAGACGGGAACATGTCCTGGAGATGTCGGAAGAAGATCTGAATAAGGCCGGCGTAATCTCACTGAATCAAAAAGGCATCGGCCCCAACGCCGGAAAAAAACCCTCGCTGCTGCAACGCCGGCAAGAAAAAGCCACGAGTTTCATCGGTTCCCGCCGCCTTGCTTCTTCCCTGTCGGGCAAAGCCGGCGGCGGCGGTTTCCTCTCTGCGGGCAAACCCGACTCGTTCAAACCAAAATTTTAATATAATCTTATGCAGGAAACAATGAGAAGAGGTCCGGAATCAGCCGCTCCTGAAATAATTGACCAACCGGAATTGGATCGAGCCGACGCCATACGCCAATCCCGCCACGGCGGCGATCTAAGCGATCACGAAGCAGACCGAGCGGACATTGCGGGCGATATTGACCGAACGCCTGAAGAGTTGGCGGCGGAAGAAAGATTAAATAAAAACGCTCCTCTGGATGATTGGCTTAGAAAAATTTTTAAACAAAAATAATCGCGGATTATTGCGGATTATTCAATATTAAAACATCCATGTCAATGAATGGATGTTTTTGTTTCTCTTCCGATTTGTTTCTCTTCCGAAAGGAAATCTATTTTAAAAAATTTTCAACTTTATTTTGGGCGGCCGGATAATCGCTTACCCAGACGATATCCGGGTTGCGCTTGAACCAAGTCAGCTGGCGCTTGGCAAAATGATGAATTTCATTCTTGAGCCATTCCAGCATTTCATCGTAACCGATAAATCCGCGCAAATAACGCGACACGTAGCGGTATTCCAATCCGAATTCTTCCAACCGTTTCCAGCTCACGCCTTGCCGGCGGAGCTTTTTTATTTCTTTGATCATCCCCTCTTTAATCCGCGTTTCCAGCCGGCTGTCAATGCGGCGGTAAATCTCCTCAAGCGGAAACTTCAGGCCGATAACCAGCAAATTATAATCCGGCTTGACCAGCCGGTCGCCGACGGACTTTTTCCGTCCGGTTGCATAGTAAATCTCCAGCGCTCGCTGAACGCGGCGGCGGTTTTTCTGATCAATTTTTTTATAGGTTGCGGGGTCAATTTTCTTTAGCCGCGCCAATAATTGCGGCAAAGACAATTTATCCAATTTGTTTCGCAGGGCCTTAAGTTCTCCTTCCGCCAATCCTTTCGCTCCGCTAAACTTGTAACCCTTGATTACCGCGTCAATATACAGGCCGGTGCCGCCGCATAAAATCGGCACCTTACCTCGGGATAACACGTCGTCAATCGCCTGATAAGCCAATTTTTGGTACTTGGCGACGTTAAACGGCGTCATCGGCTGAATTATATCAATCAGATGATAAGGCGCTTTGCCGGCCGTCCGGCGGCCTAAAATAGCCCTTCCAGAACGGCCTTTGGGGCCTAAATTTGCCGATTTGAGCGATTTCACGGCCGACCCGGTAAAAACATACTCCCGCAGGTCTTTGCCCGTGCCAATGTCCATGCCTCTGTAAACCTGGCGGCTGTCGGCCGAGATTATCTCGCCGTTGAATTTCCGCGCCAAAGCTACCGCCAGCTTGGTTTTACCCGTGGCGGTCGGACCGAGAATTACCACTAATTGGCGGCGTTTTTTTTTCATCAAATCCGATTTAATTATTCTTGATTTCAAAAACAATCGGGTGCGGCAGATCGCGATAGCCGCCGGAATTATACAAGACAAAATCCGGCAAGCTTATTTTGCAACCGTTTTCCGTCATCTCCGAAATCACACCCTTCATCGGCACGCCCCAACTGGTGGCGTTTTGAGGAATATTGACGCTCTGGCCGGAAATTTCATTGTGAATCGTCCAGCCGGGCGTTTCAAATTTACCTTCGTTGGCCACCGCTTCAAAGGTGCCGTCTTTTGACACCGACTCGGCCGTCAAATCAAATTCCAAAGTATGGTCGTAGGAAAAATACATGGGGGTTTGCGAAATGCCGTAAACCGACTGCCCGGGCCAATCCTCGCGGTAATTGACTTTGACTTTCCATTTGCCCAAATAAGAATATTTAGCTTTGGCCGGCACCGAGCCGGATACCAACTCGCCTTCGGCAAAATACTTAACAGTGCCGGTGTAACCGGGATTAACCGCAAAGACCGGCTTAGAGACCATGGTTTCGCTTTGTTCAATACCGAAACAAGAATCGGCGGTTTTAACCTTGATATCGCTCGCTCCAATTTGGTTTTTCAATTCCGCATTGCTGAAAACTAAAATGATTCTGTCAAAATTTTCATCGGCCTTGTCAAAACAAAAACTGCGATTGTCTTTTTCGGTCCAGTCCTCAATATACGGCTGGCCGTTATTTTTGGGATAAACTATCGCCTTGATCGCTCCCTTGCCGCTTTTGCCGGTAAAATTTTTCAGATTTTTGAAAACCGCCTTGCGCACGCCTTGCATTTCGCTGAAAAATGTCTCAATCACTTGGGCTGTCAAGGGCTTTAATTCCTTAATCGTGACGGTGTTTTCGCCAGGCGCCAGAAAAGTCATGTCGTTGTTGCTGTGTTGGGAGGTGTCAGCGGGAAATTTTTTGCTTTGATCGGCGTTTTTGTAATAGTCAATCGGCTTTTGATTGAAATTCCACAAAGTAAACTCTCTCCAATTCTTTTTGAAGCCGCCATCAATGGTTTTTTCAACGCTATCCAAGGGATCGCCGGCGCCGACGCAACCCTCAAAAACTCTGGTTATAACCATTCGATCATACGCATTAGAAAGATAAAACGGAAGAACATAAGCGCCGTACTCAAAATTATCGCCGTTTTTAAACAAGCTGGTGTCTGGCTTGGGGATAAAACTCTCTACATAACCCTGTTCGGTGTTTTCTTTGGGATAAATCAGGTCTTCCGACCAGGTAGCCGTGCCTTCAATCCACCACCAATTTGCTTTCGCCAGTTTGCAGCCGAAAGCGCGTTGAAAAGCATGGAATATCTCATGCACTGTTGTCGTTTTTAAATATTTATCGTTTAAATTTTCTCTTATGATTATAAAACTGCTTCCATTAGTGGGGCCATCCGGCGCGTTAACCCCTTGAGAGGAAGAATTATCATTATTGAGCAATAAACTGTAACCGGAAGGCGCAACATAAATATCCAATTTATTATCGCCGCCCAAAGTTCCATCGCTGGGCGGAGTTTTCCCCAGCAAGCCGACAAATTGGGCATAAGCCCCGTCGGCATTGAGATTGGCTACGATTTTTTGAGCCGTGCCATAATAAATTTTGGTAATTTTTTCCTGGCCGCTGATTGTCTCCTTCTTTTCCAAATACCAAACCCTGACTTTGCCGTCGGCGGTAACCAAGCTGTCGTCCGACTTGTAAGACAGCGGACGATCAAAGGCCTGGGCCGCCTTGATTAGCCCCAAGCCCGTTTCTTGGTTCTGCGCTTCGCTGTTAAGCTTTTGGCTGATATAACTGTCCGGATCGTCGGGACGTTTAAAATAAGGCGCTAAGATTTCTTTGGCGGTTGAAGATAACCCGTCCCACTTCTCGCTGACTTCGGCAAACGTGCCGCCCTCTTCAAAGGGGAATTCTTTGGTAAAATATTCCTGGGGTAAAGTCGGGTCGCGGAAAACGAATTTCACTTTATAAATCAGGGCCGTTTCCGGATCAAGCTTTTTCTCGGCCAGGGCCTGATCAATCAGATTAAGGCCGGTCGGGCCGCTGTAATAACGCTGATCAATTGTCGGCCGGCTCTTCGGCCATAAAAACCAAGCGGCCAAAAACGCCGCCAAGACCGCCACGACGGCCATAACCAGAATGATTTTGCTCTTTGTTGATTTCATAAATTTATCTATTTTTGCTTGTTTATAGTTTACTATAATTCTACTAAAAACAAAAATCCCGCGTCAGCTCGGATTGGTGTTCATCTTTGTTTTGAAGGCATAAAAAATTTTAATATATTTTTCCGAATCAAATTCTGCGAAACAATAATAACGATTCACTATATTGACTGCTCTCGCTCGGAATCCGACGCATTCATGCGTCGGTTCGCTCGCTTGATTGTCAATAAAAAAGAGAGACCTCGGTGCTATGACCAAGGTCTCAAGTGTCCTAATATCCAATTATCCGAGGCAAAAAGCGCCAAGGATCCTACTTACTATCCGAGCTTCTCCACCCCCAGGAGCACGAAGCCGAGATTGCTAAGGCCATACTCGGGCCAATGGCGAAGGTCGAGCCCGGTAATCCCGAAGGAGCCAGCAATGAGACGACCGTTGCCGGGCAGGGTGTCCGACGCCATGTAGAGATGATTCAACGGTACACGTTCGCCCGTGTGCTTGAAATGCGCGAGAATGAGAGCGAACTGGAGCTGAATGCTACCAAACGTCGTGGCGTGGTCACCAGGAAGCTTATAGCGCTTTTTGAGTTCGGCGCGGTGCTTTTCCATTGCTCTGATATTCTTGCGCGTGCTATTCTCTGCCAAACGGGGCACCCAGAAAACCAGGCAATCATCGGTGGGATAGAAGCTGAAATCACAACCCTGGAGGCAGTCGAGATTCTCGTAGCAGGGGCCGACAAGCGGGGCCTTTGCCAAGGTGAAGCCCTGCTTGACGAGCCATACAACAGGCCCTGTGTAGCCCTTCAGGGCCGCTAATTTTCGCCACGGGGCGAGACGGTCTGCGAACTGCGGGTACTTCTCTTGAACCTCGGCATCGGACAGGGGGACTGCGAAGGTGTTCGCAATTTCCTCTTGCACGAGTGCGGCCAGGAATTTTTTCACCTTTCCAGGGGCGTTGGTGAGTGCGATCATTTCTTCGTCCGTGAGGATTCCGAGCGCCGCCAGGAGGGCGCTTGCCGTTGCTTTGACTCTCTTCATGGTGTGTGTCTTTCCGCCTCTGTGAGGCAGTATTCTCGACCACTATGGCCAAGAAGAAGCCGGGACTTTCAATAGTCCCAACTTTCTTTCTATCTAATTTATCCTAAATTAAACAAAAAGAAAGTCAGGACACAAATTTATCAACATGTTAATGAACTAATGATATATTATACAGCATATGATAAAATTTGTCAATTACTCGTAATGAGCCAATAGCTTGGCAACACTTACGGCACAATCAAAAGAAGGAGGCCGCCTATTTTCAAGGGAAGATGACGAATTTAATTCTTAAATGAGTGGGTCTTGACAAAATGCGGTAAATATAATAAAATAATAACGAATATTGTTTCATAATCGCACTTTACATTTTCAGTCAGACAAATAAAGATAACAACAAACAAGGAGAAATGCAATGAAAATCGGATACTTTGATAGAAACACAGGCAGAGACATGTGTCCATTATATAAATATGCGGAGGAGGAAGGAATTTCTCTTCAATATATTGATAAACTATCCTACTTGGGCGCCAAAGCCGAAGACGCGCCGGATGATCCGCTTGATCTTGATGTTTTAATTGTAAATCCGACACTGAATCGCGTGCAATGGGAAAATCTGCTGGAATGCGTACAAAAAAATCCGCAGATAAAGTTCATCTTTTTCCTGACACACGAAAGCGCCGAGGATTTCGAACAAGACGGTTTCAGCCGTTTTCCCAACGTCGAGTCCTACATTGAATTCAATGACAAATATGAGAGATTTAATCGGCTTTTAGAAGAAGCAAAACAAAGTTGAAGTTGATTATTATGCCGTTCAAATCATGAACACAAACGCCGAGAATAAGGAAGTTCTCGGCGTATTTTTTATCTTTAGATAAAAGAAAAAGAGGACTTTTAGTTCTCTTTTTCTTTTACTTATGGGCCGGGAGGGATTTACGCGCTCACTCGCCGCCCAAAAGCGGCGAGTTCACTTGTCCTGGGTCAGCGCCAGTTGCTCCCAGGGTCGCAACTGTCGGCGTTCAGCTTCATTCCTCGGCTTCCGCCTCGGAATTCGCTTCACTGCTGACCTGTTCGAATCCCACTCAACTCAGATAATTAAAATAGCAGGACTTATTGTCCTGCTATTTTAATTATTGGGCCGGGAGGGATTCGAACCCCCGAAGGCAGAGCCAAGAGATTTACAGTCTCCCCCAGTTGACCGCTTTGGTACCGACCCGAATTCATAACCTGATAATTAAGATTTTACCACCAAAGCCGTTGTCCGGGCTTGAACCGGAGACCTCATCCTTACCATGGATGCGCTCTACCAACTGAGCTACAACGGCAAAAACAACAAAACTATTTTAGCACACTTCTTACATTTTTTCAAGCGCCTCCCGGAATCTGGCCAATTTGGCATTCTCCGGATTGATTTCCTTCAGTTGGCGGTAGGTCTTCTTGGCCAACCCCTTGTCTTTGACTACGATAGCCAAATCAATAACCTTATCCAAATATTTCGGATTATTGGGTTCAATGGCATTGGCTTTGAGATAGTTGTCCAACGCCTTGTCAATCTTGCCTATGGCCTCATAGACCTTGCCCAAGTCATCATAATAACCGGCGATTTCCACATCCACATTGATCGTTTCCAGCATGGCCTCTTCCGTGTCCTCCAATCTTTCTTTTTGCAGCGGTTCAATCGGATTTTTTTTGCGGTACTTCAATGATTTGAGCTTGATCAAATACTTGATGACTTCCGCCGCCTGCTCATAACTTTTGCCGCGCCGGTACACTTCGGATAACAGCTCATAAGCGCGAATGTTTTTCTTGTCGCGGGAGATAACCTCGATCAAGTCCTTTTCGGCCGCCGCAAAATCATCTTTGGCCAGGAGTTGTTCCGCTTCCACGAATAAATCATTAATGCTTTTGGTTTTGGCTTCTTCCACTTCCCCGCGACGCTGGTATTTGTTTTCCAGAGTTTGCACCCGTTCCTGCAACCGGCTTTTCAATCCGCCCACGCCGGCCTTAATCGGCATAATCACTTTATCTAAACGCTGGCGCGTCTTGTCGCTTTGACGCAAAAACTTTGACTCCAAAATTTTGCTCTTGGTGTCAACGTGTTTTTCCTTAGGGATGGAACTGATGTCTAAAATCTTCAGTTCCGGCAAATGCCGCCAGATAATGCGAATCAGTAAGATTAAGGAAATTATTAAAACGATTAAAACTGTGATGTTTAACAGCATAAAAATTAACGTCCGCAACCGAATAATTTTATTAAGCGTTCCGTTTCAGCGGCCACGGCGTCAATGGACGGTTTTAGGATCTGACGCGGATCATAATGATTCTTGGGCGTATCTTTGATTGACCGCCTTAACGCTTGCGTAAAGGCGCGACGCACATCCGTGTCAATATTGACAATTCTGACACCGAACTTGGCTGCCGCTTTCAAATCGCTGTCGGACAAGCCCGAAGCGCCGTGAAGCACCAGGGGTGTCTGCGGAATCTCTTGTTGGATTTTTTTCAACCGGGGGAAATCAATCTTTTCTTTGCCCTGGTAATAGCCGTGCATGGTGCCGACGGAAACCGCCAGAGTATCCACGCCGGTACGGCGGACAAACTCCTTCACCTTGGCCGGATCAGTCATGTAAACGTTCGGATCCTTGGGCACATTCTCAAGCACCGTGCCCTCTTTGCCCAGCATCGCTCCCAGTTCGGCCTGAACCCAGACGCCGTGAGCGTGAGCGAAAGCCGCGGCTTTCTTGGTTAAGGCGATGTTCTGTTCAAAGGGCAAATCCGAGCCGTCAATATGAACCGAAGAAAAGCCCGCTTTGACGCAATCGGCTACGACTTGAAAGGTATGGCCGTGATCCAAATGAATGGCTATGGGAATCTTTCTGCCGTCGGTGGCAGCAATAATCTTAATCAATTCCGTGATATTGGTCAAGCCGGCGTACTTAATGGTTCCTTCGGAAACTTGCGCGATTACCGGCGATTTCCGGGCCGCGGCCCCGCGGACGATGCCCAGTGTCACTTCCAAATTGGAAGTGTTAAAGGCGCCCAAGGCATATTTTCCCCGTTGCGCGCCGCTAACGATTTTTTTGATGTGTATAATCATATTTTACTCCGCTAAAACTGCCAATTGATCGGCTAAATAACTAATGTTCTTGCGACTATTATTGATTTCTTGCTGAGGTACGGAGCCGCTTCTTATGGGATGAATTTTACTAGGCGTCTTAACAACTCCTCGACCATAATAACTATAAAAATAAAGTCCGCCATTATTTACACCGCCATATCTCAAATGCCGACGAAGTTGCGGCCGGGTCTTGTACTCGTCAACATCGTAATATAAAGAAACAGCGGCCAAATCAAAATCAACTCCCGCTCTTTGCAGAATATCAATTAACCTGGAAATACTGAAGCCGCTATCAATATATTCCGTAACTAATAATACTTTGCCTAATTGCTCCCTGTTCTTAGTAAAAAATTCTCTCAAACCATTCATTATCACTTTATCCTCATGCTGACCGCCGGAAGCAAAAAATGTTTTTACTCCCTTCTGGCCGCTTTTCTTTTTTTGCCGGTTAATTATTTTTCGAAAAAATAATGAGGGCAGGCGGCCGCTGGCATCATCGCTGATAATAGTATCATAATCAGCCAACTTATCTTTTAATTCTAAAATCAATCGCGCTAAATCTCTGACAAGCGCTAGCGTAAGTTTCTCGCCGTCTCCCCAATCGCGAGGCGCTAATCCGTCATTCTTCTCCATCTCATAATATTTTTTAGCCACTGCCGCTAAGTCAACTCTTTCCCCGATCTCTTCTTCTACTCTGTCATCATCAAGGCGTTCCGGCAGTATTAACTCACCCTTCTTGGCTTTTTTGGATTCATCCGGGACGGTGGCAGAAATTTTAAATTCCGTGGTTCCAAAAGGTTTGGGCTTCATACTTTTATATTAATTCTATAACTTTAGCCAATTCTTCCGCTTTCAAACTCGCGCTGCCGACCAGAAAACCGTTGAAATGATCCAATGAGACAAAGTCGCCGGCATTGGACGAGTCCACCGAACCGCCGTAAATGATGCGGACATTGGATTTAGCTACGGCCATTGGCATGTTATCAATAATCTGTTGCCAAATAATCCGGAAGGCCTCCTCCGCCTCGGCCGGCTCAATCGCCTGCCCCGAACCTATAACCCAAACCGGTTCATAAGCAACCACTAAATGTTCATCGGCAAGGAGATTAACGCCTTGCAAAGCGGAATTGACCTGGCGCAACAAAACATTGCCGGTCTGCCCTTCGCGGCGCTCGTCGTAAGTTTCGCCCACGCACAAAATCGGCGTCAAACCAGCCGCTAAAGCGGCCTTGAGTTTCAAATGCGCCATTTCATCGGTCTCGCCCAAATTCTGCCGCCGCTCCGAATGTCCGACAAGGGCATAACGGCAACCGGCATCGCGCAAAAACTTAGGCGACTCGCAACCGGTAAACGCTCCCCGCTCCTCCCAAAAAATATCCTGAACGCCCAAAGCGATTTCGTCTTTTTTAATTTCTTCGGCCACTAAAGCCAAAGCGGAAAAAGACGGCGCCAAAACCACGTCTTTTTGTTCCAAGACATCGCCGCTTAAAATTTTGGCCAAATCATGAGCCAAAACAACCGAGGCGGCCGGATTTAAATTCATTTTCCAATTGGCGATGATTATTTTTTTCATAAATTTTCATAAGCTATGATTTCTCACGGCATTAGTTTACCAGGTAAAATTGTTAAACACCCAATAAGCCAATGACTTGGTGTCGGTAAAACGGTCGTAAGTGGAGGAACTGCCCAAAACGGCGATTAACAGCCGTCGATCGTTCTGGTCTTTGACTTGGCTGGCGAAACAATATCCGGCTGACGGCAAAGTGCCGGTTTTGCCCGCTTCTAACTTATAAGAATCACCGCGATAGCCGAATTCCGCTTTGAGGATCTTATCTGTGCTGTCAATATGGCGCGATAATCTTTTGTTGGCAATCGGCACGTCGTAACTCTTTAAGCTTAAGGCCTTGCGGACTTCGGAATGGGAAAAAGCGACTCTGATTAATTTAATGACGTCTTCGGCGCTGGCTTTATTATCCGTTGACAGGCCCGTCGTTTCGTTGAAGCGGCTGGAATCCATGGCTAACAGCTTGGCATACAAATTCATTTGCCGGACAAAATCATCCGATTTCAGCCCGGTGGATTTGGACAGGGCTACCGCCGCTTCATTAGCGGAAGAAATCAGCATGGTATAAAACAAATCGCGGATAGTCAAGGTGTCGCCCACCGCCAAAATCGGTTTGGCGCCCGGCCGAAAATCATCAGCTGTCATAGTATATTGCTTGTCCCAGCCGGGATTGTGCTCCAAAAACACCAAAGCGGTCATCAGTTTAGTCAGGGAAGCGATAGGCCGGCAGTCCTGGGAATTCTTCTCATACAAAACCGCGCCCGTTTCCGGCTCCACCACGATAAAACTTTTAGCCGAAATCTTAACGCCCAAGCTTTCGCTGTCTATGGCTTTCTCCGGCAGGCGGGCCTCTATTTTCTGCTGGGCCAAAGGCAAAGAATTCGCCGGCATCACGGCGTCAGCGGGGTTGGTGGCCTGCGCCTGCAGAAACACCGCGGCTAAAAACAAGTTTAAAACAGTTTGGAACATATAATTTAGATTCAGTTGCCTTTTCGTCGTCCCGAGTGAAGCGTAAGCGGAACGCAGGAATCTATAAAATAATTGAAAATAATAATAAAAATTAAACAGCGAGATCGGCAGGAATATCCTGCTCCGCCGCACCGCCGGTCAAGCCGAGCAAAAGTTTTTCCAAATTATTGTTGCGGTTAAGCCGTTCATAATCCGGCAGTTCGCTGACCGAACCCAGGCCCAAATGCTTCAAAAAATCAAAAGTGATCTGATAGACGGTTACGGCCTTATCCTTATCTTCCCGAGATTCAATCAGCCCGCGCATCAGCAGGTTGCGCAAAATCAAAGAGCAATTGACGCCGCGTATCAATTCCAATTCCGCCTTGGAAACCGGCCCGCGATAAGCGATGATAGTCAGCGTTTCCAGTGAAGGCCGCGTCAGCTCGCCCGTTACCTCGGTTTTCAGAAATTTAGCGACGGCTTCCGACGATTCGCCGGCGGCGGCCATCTGGTATTTGTCTTCAATATTGATTATCTCAATGCCGCCGTCTTTCGCCCGATACTCCTCCTGCAACGATTTAAGCGCCGCTGCCACCGCCGCCTTATCGTTTTCCGACAGTTTGGCCAGTTCCGCGACGCTTAGCGGTTTATGGGAAATGAACAAAAGCGATTCAATTATATTCTTTAAGTTCATAATTAATGATTTTAATTGGCGTTGACTTTTTCCACTTCAATCTCGTCAAAGATGCCTTTTTGCTTAACGGCGGCTTCGCCGGATTTGATCAATTCCAGCAGCGCCATAAAACTGATGACTACCTCGTGTTTGGACTTGGCATTGGCAATGACTTCCTTAAAACTCATTTTTTGCGCCCGGCTCAAGGCCTCTCTGATGCCGCTGACCGTCTCCTGCAAACTGACCACCCGTTCCATGATTTTCCGCGGCAAACTGGTAACGTACTCAATGCGTTTCAATATCTCCTCAAACACCGCGGTTAAATCCCCAACGCCCAAAGACGGCGGCGGAGAAAATGCCGGCCTGAAATCCAACGGCAAACGCTCGCGGGTAAAAGAATATTTTTTTTCTGTAAGCAACGCTTCAATTTTTTTGCTCGCCGCCAAGTATTCCTTGTACATCTTCAGCTGGGCTTCCAGTTGCTCGGCGCTGTCTTCTTCCTCATCCGCCATTTGTGGCAAAAGCAATTTTGACTTGATAACCAGCAGTTTGGTCGCCACCGTCAGAAAGTCGGCCAATTCGCCGGCCGGCAAGTCCTTATTGGCGTCCAAATAGGCCAGATATTGATCGGTAACCTTAGCCAAAGAAACTTGGGAAATATCAAGTTCCTCTTGCTCAATCAATTGCAGCAAAAGATCCAATGGTCCGGAAAATTTATCTAAAACTATCTGATAATCCACGATTTATTAATGAATATTTATCTAAATTTAAATAAATTTATAAACTTTTTCAATCAACCTGATTCCTTAGGCCTTGACTTTTTCTCTATTTATGATATAATCTAAACAGAATTTGAACCGATGAACTAATGAATATCTGAATTATTGCAACAAAAGGACATTGACAATTATTAACAACGCGGAAAGGAACTGCCACCATGCTTGAACTCTCGCCGTTTTGCACAAGTCCCGCCGGAAAGAAGGCCAAATTGTTCGCCTTAGTTTACCAAGGGAGCACTCCGGAGCCGAGAAAAATCGATCTGGGAAACTGCCCTTTGACAAGCTACCCCGGAAATTCTGATCCTTTTGTCGCTATGTCGCCCGATTCTCTGATGGTCAAAGATCTGATATACGCCATTCATCGGGCCAACGAGAAAATGGCTTTCAGCATGTCCGGAATCAGCTTGGGTGATGATCCAATGGAACTGCTGTTGGGCATTCGCCGAGGGCAATTTGAACGTTTGTTCACTATCGCCATGGAACACGATCCGTTGGGACGGATTCTTTCCGAAAATGGATTTCTCACAGGGGCCTGCGTGGCTTTTGATATTATCACCCTGTGCGAAATAAGCGCGCTCAAAGTTCCGCCGATATCTGTTATCGTATCGTCCGGCACTAAGGAGTGGTCCTCAATAGCGAAAACGTTGGATCAGTTCCAGCCGAAGTTTAAAGAATTCGGCGTACGGATTATTGACGAGCGGGATATGATTAAGTCCCCAAAAAAACTTCTAAAATAACCTTGATCTTTCCCCTCAAGAGCGACTGCGTCAGTCGCTCTTTTTTATTTTCTCTTTTTATTTTCTCTTGGCCGGTTTTCTGGCGGATTTTTTGGGAGTTTTTTTGATTGATTTCTTCGCTTGTTTTTTGATTATCGCTTTCAAGGACTTTTGAGCGGGCTTGACCAATCTTTTAATGGTCTTAGGAACTTTTATCCTGGCCTTTTTGCCTTTCTTGGCCCGAACCTGCCTTTTGACCTTGTTCATTTTTTTCTTCGTCGCCTGGGGAATTTTGTAACCGCCTTTCATGGCGATATCGGCCAGGCGCGCTTCCTCGCTCTGCACGAAGTCCTTGACTTTCATTAGGACGCTGTCGGTAAAACTGCCGGTGGAAACCACGGCTTTCTTCACTCCGACCATGGCCTTATCCACCACCACCTCCATGTCATGCAAACGGCCGAATGACGATAATGTCCCCGGTTTGATTTTTAAGACCTTGATCATTACTTTTTCATCGGGAATGCGCACGCTTTTGGCGCCTAAGACCTTTTTGAGCTTGGCCATGTCAATTTTCTTGTCGGCCGGCAAAACTACCAGGACGTGGGTTTTGTCCGCTTCAATTAAAATCGTTTTGGCGATTTCTTTGAGCTGTTTTTTCAAGGTCTGCGCCGCGTCATAGGCGGTGTAGACGGTCTTGTGGGCCAGCTCTTCATAATCAATGCCCTTGGCGTCAAGGTATTTCTTGACTTTAGCTGGGATTGGCATAAATTTATTGCTATTACGGATTTAAAAATAAATAAATAAAATCATTGATTCATAATCAACGGCGAGATTATCTCGCGGCCGCCCCGCCTTTGATCGCTTCCGGCGCCGCGTCAATTTTAGACAGGACTATTTTTTTGGTGAAACACTGTCGGCCGGCGGCATGGTAATACCAATCATCGCCCTGCCAGCCCTGCGAATTATCCCGGGTCGCGTCAGTCAAAAATGTCGCGCAAAATTCAAATTCATTCGCCGTTTTGCGATTGTATTCTATTTTATCGGCTTTCACCGAATCAATGACATTCTTGTATTTGGCGGCGCTCAAATCAACCGGTACGGCGCCGTCTTGCTGGTAATCCGCTTCCAGCAAATAATTGATTTGCGTCAAATCATTGACCAATTGGTTGTCCAATTGCTTGTTTCTGGTTACGGCCGGCGAATCTATGATCATTATCCCCGCCGCCAAGGCGGCTAAAACTATAACCGCCAAAACAATGGCAAAAACCAGGGAGGTCGCGCTGTATTTCTGATAAACCTTGCGGCGCAAGTCATAAAAATAATAACTGAATATTCCGGCGGCGATTACAACGACGGTCAGAATCTTCAAGGCGATGCGCCAGGTTTGCTCGCCGTTTAAGAAAATAAAAATCAATCTGACCAAAGCGCCGATAATCGTCAGCGCGGAAACCAAAAGCATCAAATAAGTCAGCCAGCGATAAATGCCGCTGTTATGGTTTAGGGTGTTCTTCTTATAATTGCGATGCAGAAGGTTAATGGCCAAAAAATACACCGGCACCACGATGATCAAGGAAGCGATGGCGTATTTGACCACTTCTTGCGAATACATCGTCGGGTAGTAAGCTTGGAGCTTCAAGCTTTCAGCCAAATACTTGTTAATCAGCTGAAAAGCGACTCCGCCGAGCGCCCAGGACATCCAACCCAAAGAAATAAAAGACAGCAGATTGAGGAAGGCGTCTAAAGCGCCCTTGCCCCGGTATTGGCTTTTGTCGTTTGGCATACGTTTAAAAGTAATAGGTAATAAGTAAAAAGTAATAGGTAATAAGTAAAAAGTAATAAGTAACGAGTAATTTAAATTCGTAACATCGGCATGAATTCTTTGATTGGCATCATGTTATGACAGTTTAAAATTATTAATGATTAAAACGAATTTGTAGCCCAAAAATTCCGCGGCCAGGCGGCAAAAACTCATGCGTTCGGAAAAAATTTCAAAATAATCCATGGGTTTGGCTTCCTGCGTGTCAATTTGAATTTTCAAGACAACCTGTTTGAGCAAACGGTTGACTTTTAAGCTGTTACCGGTCGCGGCGTAATTGACCCGATCATGGATGTCCCCTTCAAGGCCGCGGGTTTCGCGGCTGACGACGCGGCTGCGATGCACGTCCGACTTATCGGCCAAAACCAGAATCGCCGAAATCTTGTCAACTATTTTCAATTCGTCTTTGTCGTGGCTGACGATCGCCTGGGTGATGCGGGCAATATCATCCGGGTCAACACCTTGAGGGATGAAAATCTGGGAAAACAGCATGGCCGCCCAATAGTGATGCTGGGTGCGCCCCAAAAAATTACCCAGGTCATGGCAATAGCCGGCAATGGCGGCCAGTTCCTGATCTTTTTTTGTCAGCCCCAATTGCCTGGCCAAGCCGCGGCAACGCTCCGCCACAATATTAACGTGCCGATAGCCATGATCAGTGTAACCCAAGGCCACCAAATACTTCTCCGTTTGGCGGATAAAGTCATCAATATAGGGGTTGGCCTTGACTTCCTCCAGAGTCAAATTTTTCATAACGTTAATTTATTAAATTCATGTTTGGCTAACTTTTTTCAACTTCAATAATTTCCAATAATTCGGATCGTTAACTCGTTCATTGATTTTATTATTTGTATTTTTTGAAATATTCTTATTTTTTTTATCCTCAACAACTTGTTTTTGTTTGATTATTTCAATCTTAGCGTCTTGCCCGAAAATAGTCGGGGTCTGTAAACCGACTTTATCTTTTATAGTTGTCAAATAATCGGGATTAATTTCATAACCCAAGGAACTACGTTCTAATTCTCTTGCTACTTTTGTTGTTGTGCCACTGCCTAAAAATGGATCTAACACGGTTTCACCAACAAAAGAAAACATCTTGATTAATCTTTTCGGCAATTCCTCGGGAAACATAGCGATATGGCCGCCACCTTGTTTTTGACCGGCAAAATTCCAATGTCCGGCAAAATATTGCCTCCATTCTTCGGTAGTTAATTTAGATTTTTCTTTTATTTCCTTGGATACATTATTGGGCGCAATTCCTAACTTTTTGAATAAAAGAATGAATTCGTAATCAATCGTTATTAGGCCATTTCTTGGATACGGGAATGAACCCATGATCGAAGCGCCGCCTGTCGTATTCATAGTAGTAACTTTCTGCCAAATAACCGCTCCCATGTAATCTAATCCGATTGATTCGCAAAATCTTATGATTTCTTCACGTATAGGAATAATTTTGTAACGACCATAAGTTACGGCGCGAGCGAATTGATCGCCAATATTAACGCACAAGCGGCAACCGGGATGCAAAACGCGGTTGCATTCGCTCCAAACTTTATTCAAATTATCAATATAAGATTCATACGAATCATTATAACCGATCTGTTCGCTATGACCATAATCCTTTAATTGCCAATACGGCGGCGAAGTGACAATCAAGTGCACAGAAGTATCTGCTACTTCTGCCATATTCCTGGAATCACCGATGATAATTTTATGATTAGTTGCCATGATTTTTTTTAATCTGTTTCTATTTCTAATCCGTCTTTAACCTTTTTGTAATAAATCATTTTAAAAGGGATGTTTTCCGGCAATCTACTTTCTAATTTGTAAGTTTCCGGCTTAATGGAAACCGGTTCATCGCCAATAAAGCCGTCTATACCCTTTGATTCCTCATGCGGTTCGGCTAAACGATAGGTTGTATTTTTTATTGATGCTATTTTTTTCAAAATCGCCTCTTGAAATCTTAAACCAACAAAGGTTTTTTCCAAAACTAAATCCTCAACCCATCTCTTAATTAATTTCTCATCAATTAAATTCACCGCTTCTTTCATTTTAATCAACATCTCGGATATTTTCTTAACAGCGTCATCAATGGCCGTCGGATGCTGCGCCAAATACCATTTTTTCCAACCTTCATAACTTTTCTCCGGGCATTCTTTTATCAATTCTGTTAATTGACCGACGACTCTGGGACGAGTTCCGCCGGCGTTTGAATTCACTAAATTCAATAATTGAGTCGTATATTTGGGGAAATCATTTGTTTCCCCCACTAACTCATTAATTAATTCTTGATTTTTTATCTTAAGCATATTAACTAAATCATCTGTTCAAACTTTCCCCCTTCCGGCAAGTGCCGTCATAAAAAGCGTCAACCGGGCACTTTGAGCCGTCGGCAAAAACGCAAACGGCATTGGGAACGGCAGAAGTTGACCCGCCGCTCCAAGCGCATAATTTCTGGGCATCAGTGTCAAAACCGGTCGTCTTGACGCCGCCGGCCGGACAGTCGCCGCGCATCAAAGCCCATTCCTCGCAAGCGCGATTGTCTTCAAAAAAACATAAGCCATACTCTCCGCCATCCGCGCGTTTCTGAATAATCAGATTACCGCCTTTTTGCTCGCAATTCACCGAAGCGGGATTAGCCAAGTTAATCGGCCGGGGCTGCCCGTCGCCAGCATTGGCATCAGAAACCGGACACTGCGCAAATTCGCAATTAGGGCCGCTGCGGCCGACAGCCGAGCCGTCCGGACAAATCTTGGCTTCCAAAGTGCAAGCTGTTGCCGCCGGTTTTTGGCCGGGCAAAGCGCAACCGGACAAAATAACAACCAAAGAAACTAAAAATAATAATGGCGCGATTTTTTTCATAAAATTAATTATGCTTTGTTACGTAGCAAGCTACGTAACAGGTTACGTAACATAAAAGTTTCATCATTGCCTGAATCTGAATCGACGTTGGCCGCGAGCCAGGCATTAAGGCAGGCCGTGGAATTAAGTTAGTTGCGGGTCGTGGAATTAAGCTGAACTTCCTATGTCGTTTAATCCGCGGTCTGCGTCTGCTCGCCGTAAAGATTGACGCCGTCTTTTTCGGCGCGCGCCACCACGCTGTCGGCAATGCGAATATTGGCCTCGCGCAAAGATTTCAAGCTGGTGTAACTCGGCGCATCCATCATCGGATCTCGGGCGTCGCCGGTTTTGGGGAAAGCGATTATTTCTCTGATATTCGGTTCATTTTGCAAAATAGCGACTAACCGATCAATGCCCGGAGCAATTCCGCCATGAGGCGGCGCGCCGTATTCAAACGCTTCCAGCATGTGACCGAAGCGTTCTTTGATTTCTTGTTCACCCACGCCGAGAAGCTCAAAGACCTTCTGCTGGATGTCGCGCAAATGGATTCTAATTGAGCCGGAAGCCAATTCAAAACCGTTTAACACCAAATCATAACTGTAAGCGCGCCACTTCTTGGGCTCGTCCGGATATTTTTCCAAATCCTCTTTCTGCGGCATGCAGAAAGGGTGATGTTGGGCGACCAGTTTCTTTTCCGTTTCACTGTATTTGAACATGGGCGCGTCAATAATCCAGCAGAACGCCAGTTCGTCCTTATCATTCTTGTCTTTTCTCAAATCCGGCTTGTCTGAACCGTATTTTTTCATGGCCTCGGCAAAAGCCAGGCGCGGAAATGGCGAAGCGGTCAATTTCTTGTCCGGATAAAGAGCGGCAACCATTTTAATCATCATTTCCTCCACCAAGCGCAACACGTCTTCCTGTTCCACAAAACTCATTTCTATGTCCAATTGAGTGAATTCAGGTTGGCGGTCGCCGCGCTGATCTTCGTCGCGGAAACAACGGCTGACCTGAAAATATTTTTCCAATCCGGCCACCATCAAAAGTTGCTTGAATTGCTGGGGCGACTGGGGCAAGACATAAAACTTGCCCGGCCACAAACGAGATGGCACCAAATATTCGCGCGCGCCTTCGGGCGTGCCTTTGGTCAAAATCGGCGTCTCAATTTCCAAAAAGCCCTGATCGCTCAAATAATCGCGGAAAAATTTATTGACCTGGTGGCGTTTGATAATATTATTAGCCATGCGCACCGACCTCAAGTCCAAGTAGCGATGTTTCAAACGCAATTCCTCGTTGACGTCGGAAGTATCCTGATCAATTTCAAACGGCGGGGTCTTGGCTTCATTAATGATTTCCAATCCGGTTGCGAGCATTTCCACCGCGCCGGTCGGAAGTTTGTCATTGACCATATTGGCCGGCCGCTCGTTGATTTGGCCGGTAATAGCCACGACGTATTCGCTGCGCAACTTCTGGGCCAACTCGTGCGCTTCCTTATTGGACGGAATAAAAACGACCTGCAGCAGGCCGCTGCGGTCGCGCACGTCAATAAACACTAATTTTCCATGATCGCGGCGCGTATGCACCCAACCCTTGATCAACACTTCTTGCCCCGCTTTTTTTGTTACCTCCGCTATCGGCGTTCGTTCCATAAAATTTGCTTATTTTTGAATTTCCCCCTCACCCACTGTCATTCCCGTGTACCTTGCCTACCGGCAGGCAGGGGCGGAAATCCAGAATTTTAATTCTAATAATAACCTGGATTCCTGATCAAGTCAGGAATGACAATTTTGGTGTTTCTAATCTAATATATTATAACAAAATCAGATTTTTAATGCAAACCATAAAATCCTATTAATGCCCAACTATTGACAATTGATTTGAGACGTGATATAATGTGATATCAAGTTAATACGGAATCAAAAAAACTGAACCTTTAAAATAAACCAGGTAAGCAAAAAGGAAGGGATTGAACATGAAAAAAATTAGCAGGATAATCTTGGCTATCATTAGTTTTATCAAAAATTCCGGCAGTTTTATCAAAAACATCGGCATCTCAATCTGGGAAATTTCCATGACTATTCTTTTTACTGCCATGGTATTTGCCGCCGGAGCGGTTATCCTATCAATACCTTTCTACGGTTGGTACTTTAGCATTATTGCCTCGGCCATTGTGTTCGCCTTACAACATCGGATCAACCGATTCTTGCTGATTGCAATATTATTATTGTACGGACCGATTATCGCGTTAGCAGGCGCTCTCACAATCTGGCAGGATCTTTTGATTGTAGCCATAATCCAAGGCGCGATTTGCTGGTTGATTTTTTTAGGTCTTTTTTTACTGACCTGGTATTTAGGGTACTCCGAGCCGCGGCAAAAGCAAGCTCAATTGCCTCAGTAGCAAAAAAGTAGCAAAGATCATTTCTCCGTCCCGACATTTTATCGGGGCGGATTTTATTCTAACAAAAAACCGTGCCAGACAATGCCGACACGGCGTAAATGACAAAAAGAACAAAATTAACAAACTACTGAACGTAGACCCAGATCGTTGCCCGGATCGCCGGGATCGTACCAGTCGACCCGAAACCCGTCGCCGCGCCAGTGCACACTCGGGACGCCGGCGACGGCATTGCGAGAACCATCGCAACGAGTGATCTTCTGCTTGTTGAAATGATCCTTTGTTTCCCTGAAATACTTACCTTCTAATAGCAAGGGTTCAAGCAGAATCGTTCCACTCAAGCCGATGGCTCGTGTTTGATTCGCGGTCATAGCCACTTCATCCGGCTCCACGTCGCCGCGAATCCAGATGGCGTAATGGCGATTCGGCTCGCGGTCGTTGCGTCCTTTGACTGCCGCGTCCAGATCATCGGTCCATCGCCAGCACGGAAACAGTTCGGCGTTTTTGGCGAAGGCCTGATTGCAGGTCATGCCTTGCGGCACAACGATCAAACGCTTGGTCCAATCACGACGAAGCGGAATGAAGATGCCGGAAAAATCAACCGACAGTCGGAACACATCACGGTAGTGGCGTTCCCAACCCTCCAGTTGCGCGAGGGTGTCGGAGTCGTGTTGAAGCGCGGGTAGAACCTGCGGTTGTCCGGCTGGCGGTATCAAAAGCCGCCGCACTCCGCGGTTGAGGCCGCGACGATTCGCCATCCACGAGTCATATATGTCCCGCGGCATATCCGTGGGAGTTGCGGTAATCATTGCTCCATATAACTCGCGCTGTTGTTCTGCATTTAAACCATCTTGGACATTCCCAACCTTTTTCTTAGGCATGGGCATTTCCCTTTCTTTGTTGAGGTGCATTTGTCCTTGTGGCGTTATGCCGCTCCGGACTGAGCGAAATCCCGATTTTCAGGATTATCAATTCATTATAGCACACTTTAATATTTTTGTCAATAGATTTATCCACATACAATAATTGATGATTAATTAGTCATATTTAGTACTTAAATAATGTCTAAAATTAGACATTATCTTAAAAAAATTTCTATTGTCAAAAAACCAAAAAAATGCTAAAATTAAGGTGTGGATAAATGTCTAATTTAAAGCTTAGATTCAGTTTTCTTTTTGTCATTCTGAATGTAATGGAATGTAGCGAAATGAAATGAAGAATCTGAAATTTAAACATGAATCCACTTGATTCTGTCGAAACTTTTCGACAGTTGTTTAACTTTAAAATTACTACTTTTTGTCATTCCGACCAAGCAAACGCAGTGAGCGCATGGAGGAATCCCTCCTTTTTATTATTCAAAATATCAAAGGGATTTCTCGACTCCGCTACGCTACGCTCGAAATGACAAACACAAATTAACAACTATCAAATATAAATAGCTATGGCGAAAGACGACAAAAAGAAAAATTCCGGCGCGTATGGCGCGGAGCAAATCCAGGTTTTAGAGGGCTTGGATCCGGTCAGAAAACGCCCGGGCATGTATATCGGCAACACGGCTGAAGCCGGTTTGCACCATTTGATTTGGGAAGTCGTGGACAACTCCATTGACGAAGCCATGGCCGGCCATTGCGACACGATTAAAGTCAAACTTTTGCCTGACGGCATGGTCTCCGAGGAAGACAACGGCCGCGGCATCCCGGTGGAAAAACATAAGGTTACCAAAAAATCCACCTTGGAAACCGTCATGACCGTTTTGCACGCCGGCGGAAAATTCGGCGACAGCGGTTACAAGGTCTCCGGCGGTCTGCACGGCGTCGGCGTTTCCGTGGTCAATGCTTTATCCATTTACACCAAAGCCGAGGTTAAACGCGACGGCAAGCTATGGGTGCAGGAATATAAAATCGGCAAACCGCAAAAAGACGTCAAAGCCGTGGGTTCGGCCAAGGGCACGGGCACCAAAATCACCTTCAAGCCCGATCCGTCAATTTTTACCGTCTTGGATTTTAATCTCAAAACCGTCTTGGATCACTTGCGCCAGCAGGCCTACTTAACCAAAGGCATCAAGCTGATTGTCTGCGATGACCGCGACGCTGATCCGGTCAACCATTTATGTTACGTCTTTTATTTTGAAGGCGGTATCAAATCCTACGTCAGGCATATTAACGCGCACATCTCTCCCCAGCATCCGGATATTTTTTATATTGAAAAAGAAACGGACAATATCAACGTGGAAATCGCCATCCAATATTCCACCGAATACAACGAGACCGTCCTCCCCTTTGCCAACAACATCTACAACCCCGAGGGCGGCATGCATGTCATGGGATTTAGAACCGCTTTAACGCGCGTCATCAATTCTTACGCCAGAAAAAATAATTATCTCAAAGAAAAAGACGCTAATTTAAACGCCGAAGACGTGCGCGAGGGCTTGACTGCCGTTATTTCCATCAAGATACCCGAACCGCAATTTGAAGGCCAAACCAAAGCCAAATTGGGCAATGTGGAGGCGCGCGCGGCCGTAGAAAAAGTCATGGGTGAGGCGTTTGAAACATTTCTGGAAGAAAACCCCAAAGACGCCGAAGCCATCATGGGCAAATGCATCCTGGCGGCCAAAGCCCGTCTGGCGGCTCGTACGGCCCGTGAATCGGTCTTGCGCAAAGGCGTCTTGGACGGCTTCGCTCTGCCCGGTAAATTGGCTGACTGCTCGTCTCGCGACGCCAAAGTGTCTGAAATATTCATCGTGGAAGGCGATTCTGCCGGCGGATCGGCCAAACAAGGACGCAACCGCGAATTCCAAGCCATTCTCCCCCTGCGCGGCAAGATTCTTAACGTGGAGCGAGCCCGCCTGGACAAAATGCTCGCTAACAACGAAGTTAAATCATTGATTATCGCCTTGGGCACCAATATCGGCGAACAGTTCAACATCGCCGATTTGCGCTATGACAAAATTGTCATTATGACCGATGCCGACGTTGACGGCTCGCACATCCGCACCCTGCTTTTGACATTGTTCTACCGCCATTTCCCTGATTTGATTAAAGAGGGTCATATTTATGTGGCTATGCCGCCTCTGTATCGCGTCCAAATCGGTAAAGACGTCAGGTATGTGTATAACGATGAAGCGCTGGAAAAAACCAAGGCGGAAATGATTGCCGCGGCTTCTGCCGGCAAATCGGCCAAAACGGAAAGCAAAAAAACAGCCAAACAAACAGAGATGGTTGAGGGCGCTAACGCTGAAGCGTCAACCGAGAGTGATTCCGATGTGGGTGAAGTGGAAGAACTGGGCGGCGGCATCAAAGTCAATATCCAACGCTACAAGGGCTTGGGCGAAATGAATCCGGAACAACTCTGGAACACCACCATGGATCCGGGACAACGCCAGATGAAACGCATTACCGTGGCTGACGCGGAACGCGCTGATGAAACCTTTGATATCTTAATGGGCGCCGATGTGGCTCCGCGCAAACGTTTCATCCAGACCCACGCCAAAAGCGTGAGAAACTTAGACATCTAAAAATAATAGATACAAAAAACACTCAGCTTTTATAATTAATTTGTATTCCAAAATGCGAGCATAACAAAATCTTGTGCGACTTTATGCGAGAACGACCAGAAAAGTTTTGTAAGCCTGCCTGCCGGCAGGCAGGCGAAGCATAAAGTTTAGCCATGATTTATGCTTCGCTCGCGACTCTTTGGTGATACTTTTCTCTAGAGAAAAGTATCATAAAAAATTATAACCTGGATTCCCGCCTTCGCGGGAATGACGAAAGGAATGCGGGAATGACAAGAAATCTGGATTCCCGCCCCTGCCTGCCGGTAGGCAAGGTACGCGGAAAAATGACAACCAAAAAAACACACTCATTTTACCGAGTGTGTTTTATATTTGAAAATATTATTCAATATGATCAATGACGCACTTGATGGCGCCGGCCGGAACTTTGAGCTCAAATTCATGGCCGATGCCCTTGCCGATAAATGCCGAGCCCAAGGGCGATTGATGGCTAATGCGGCCGTTAGCCGGATCGGCCTCGGAGTGGCCGACAATCTGGTATTTGACTTTCATGCCGTTGTCGCAAGTAGCGTGAACGGTCGAGCCAAGCTGGACAGTATCTGATTTCTTGTTTTTGATAATGACGGCGTTTCTAACCTGGGCCTCCAATTCTTGAATGCGGCCTTCGATGAAACTTTGCTTTTCCCGCGCCTCGTGATATTCGGCGTTTTCCGACAAATCACCCAAATCGCGCGCTTTGGCGATACGGTCAATAACCTCGGGGCGGTCAATTGTTTTAAGTTGTTCCAATTCTTCCTTAACCTTTTTCAAGCCCTCGGAAGAGATATAATTTTCTGACATGTATTTGTATTTTAGACAATTTAAAAACTCCTCCATTAAAGATGATTTGAGAAATTTAGAGTGAATTTATAGTAATAATGATATCACAGCCGTTAATCCCTGTCAAGATCAATATGGCGATAATTAATAAAAACACGTTAAATAAGGCAAAAAATGATTAGGCCTTACGGATGCTGGGTAAACCACCATTGCATAATATCTTTGGCGATAGGCACGGCAATAACCGAACCCTCCCCGCCCTCTTCCACTAAAACGGTAATGCAAAAATTCGGATTATTATAGGGGGCAAAACCGGCAAACCAGGCGTGATTGGCTTTATTCGTATGCCATTGCGCCGTACCGGTTTTTCCGGCTGCCGCAACCGGCAAAGTGTTCAAACTGGAGGCGGAACCGGCCGTTACCGTCTCGCGCATGCCTTCGCGGACAATCGCCAAATTTTCCGTTGACACGGGTATTTGCCTGATCAGTCCCGGTTGGATTTCTTGTTTGCCGCCATCGGCTTTAATCACCGCCACGGCCAGATGCGGTTTGATTAATTTTCCGCCGTTAGCCACCGCTGCCGTATAATTATTGACTTGCAGGGGCGTTACTAACAAATCTCCCTGGCCGATGGAAAGATGGTAGGTATCGCCAATATACCAAACTTCATTTTTGGTGTCTTCTTTCCATTTAGCGTCAGGCACGAATCCCGGTCGTTCGCCGGGCAAATCAATCCCCGTCACCTGTCCCAGACCGAACAGTTTAAAATATTTCACCAATCGCTCCAGACCCAAACCGGAAAAATCGCCGTAACCGCCGCCGATGTAATAAAAAAAAGTGTTAACGGACCAGGCAATGGCTTTAGTGACGTTGGTTACGCCATGACCACCCGCCTTCCAGTCGGGGAAAAACCACTGGCCGACATTAAGGCCGCCGGTGGAATTGACTGTGGTGTTTTTGGCGATGATTTTTTCCTCCAGAGCGGCGGAAGCTATCACCGGCTTAACCGTTGAACCGGAAGGATACTCGCCAAAAATGGAACGGGTAAACAAGGGATTGTTGGGATCGTCCAATAATTTTTTATAATCTTCCGCGCTGATGCCGCCGGTGAAAAGATTATTGTCAAAACTGGGATAATCAACCAAAGCCAGAATTTCCCCGTTTTGCGGATTGGAAACGATCACCGAGGCCTTCTTGCCCGGGATTCTGGCTTTTAACACTTCATAAATCTTTTCTTGCAATGGCGCGTCCAACGACAATATGATATTATCCCCTGACACCGATTGATTTTGAGAAATGATTTTTTTCTCCCGGCCCAAAGCGTCAACCTCAATGCGCTGTTGGCCGTTAATGCCGCGCAAATAGCTTTCATACTGCTGTTCCAAACCAACCTTGCCGATGTTGGCGTCCATCAAATAGTCATCGCTTAATTCCTGATATTCTTGCTGGCTCAATTTGCCGATATAACCCAAAATATGGGACAAGGACTCGCTTCTGGGGTATAAACGCCAAGAATCAACGTCCAATTCGGCGCCGGGCAAATCATCGGCCTTAATCTTGATAATCATGGCTTGCTCATAAGGGATGCCGACACGCAAAGTTACCGGCTGATAATAATTTTTATCGGCCCCGGCCAAACGCGCCTTAATCTCCTCTTCCGGCATATCAATAATTTCCGCTAATTGCTTGATTTCTTCCGCCTGCTTAGCTTCATCCTTAGACAATTCGGCCGGCAGCAAGGACAGCGAAAAACCGAATAAATTATTAACCAGGGGTTGGCCGTTGCGATCAAAAATAATCCCGCGATGCGCTTTGACATACTCGGTTTTGATGCGGTTGCTCTCCGCCAAAGAAAAGTAATGTTCGCCGGAAACTATCTGCAGCCAAAAACTTTTGGTCAAAAGCACCACTAACGCCAAAGCTATCAACAAAAAAAACCAACGGATTTTTTTGCCGGACAAAGATAAGTTCAAGTAACCGATTTCCACGCCGCTCTCCAAGGAGTTGCTCAAATCGCAGCTGTCCTCTACCCAGCTTAAACGGCTTTTGCGCTTGATTTCTATCGGTTCAATTGGAGCGAAAGGATTGGCCATATTAACGCGACAAATAATTGGGACGAAAACTGTTGGACCAACGATCGATAATAAAAAACACAACGATTAACAACACGGAAGTCAAAATCAGCTCTTGAGCCGTCTGCAACCAAAAATTCCAACCGATCGTAGCGTCGGTAAAGCCGAAAAAAAACAACCCCTGGGTAAGCAAGGCGAAAATCAAACGGTAAATGACTAAACCGATGGCGCCCAAGCCGACCAGGGAGTAAAACGACCGATTGGAAAAAATATTGGCGATTAATATTTCCATGGCCGCCGCGGCTAACAGCAAGCTCGCCGCCGTCAAGCCGAAGGGCAAGCCGGAATAAATATCCAAAATTATTCCGCTCACGACGGCAAAAATAAAGGATTCGCCGATGCTGCGCAAGTTAACCATTACGACTAAAGCGGCAAAAATAAAATTGATAAAAGCCAAATATTTAATGACTCCGCCGGACAAAAGCAGATTAATAATCACCGCGCCGATTAAAATAATCACAACTATCAACGGACGCCAATTGTTTTTTAGCTTAAGGTATGATAACAACGACATAAGACAGATTGCTTAAAGGAATGATCGGCTGGAGAATGGCGGTCTTGAAAATTTCCGACTCAACAGTTTTGACGCTTTCCACTTTGGCAATCAGCAAATCTTTCGGTATCTGCCCTTCCAAACCGGACGTTACCACCAAGTCGCCCTGGCGGATATCCTGATTCTGCGGAATATTGGTCATGGCAAAAGACAGGCCGTATTGGCCTTCAACCAAACCGACGGTATGATCCAAATTCTGCACCGTGGCGGCCACCCGGGATTTATTGTCCGAGAGCAGGGTTACTTTTGAATAATCATCAAACACCTCGGAAATCTTGCCCACCAACACGCCCCGATCGGCGGAAACGGCAAGCCCCTTGACAATGCCATCCTTGGCGCCGCGATCAATAATAACGGTCTGCGACAAAGGGTCGGACACGCCGGTAATGATGCGCGCCGCGACGAATTGCTTTTTATCCTCGTCAATAAAATTTAATTCTTTTTTGAGTAAGGAATTTTCTTCTTCCAAGCTTTTTATTTTTGACTGTTCCAAAGACAGCTGCTTGATTTCTTCAATCAGTTTTTGATTTTCCGCGATGATATTCCTCTTGCGCAGCCAGTAATCGGAAAAATTCTTGGTTTTCTGCGATAATTCATAGGCGCCGCTTTGCAACGGCTTAAGTAATAAGATAAATAGATTTTCCACCGGACTAAGCCAGCCCAGGTAATGAAAAAACACGGCAATAAGTATTGCCGCTAAGGAATAGATTAAAGATTTTAACAACCGATCTAACATTAATTAAAAAATAACAATTAATAATTGAAGCAATAAAAACTCTTGATATTTATTTTAATTATTAATTATCAGTTTAGGAATTCGGCACCATAATGTCTTTCAGCAAGGCCTCGTCGTCCAACAATGCTCCCAGACCGCGCACGGCGCAAGTTTGCGGATCTTCGGCCACATGCACCGGGATATTGATGCCTTGGGAAATATAATTGTCCAATTCCTTTAATTGAGCCGTGCCGCCTGTCAGATAAATTCCTTTTTGGTAAATATCAGCCACCAATTCCGGCGGAGTGGTTTCTAAAGTAGCTTTAATGGTGTTTAATATTTTTTCCAGCGATTTGGCGATGGCTTCGCGGATTTGCGTATCATTAATTTTAATCTCCCTCGGCAGGCCGGTCATCACGTCGCGGCCGCGCATCGCCATTTCCAGTGGCTCTTTAAGAGGCAAAGCCGAGCCGATTTTTTTCTTAATGTCTTCAGCCACCATCTCACCCAGAATCAGGGAAAATTCTTCACGAGCGAAATTAATGACATCCTTGTCCAAAGCGTTGCCGGCGACGCGGGAAACTTTAAAGTTAACGATGCCGTCTAACGATATAACCGCGGCTTCGGTCAGCCCGCAACCGATATTAACCACCATATTGCCGGTCGGATCCTGAATGGGAATGCGCGCGCCGATAGCTGTAGCCATGACATTTTCTACCAAATAAACTTGCGCCGCTCCGGCTGACATAACCACATCAGCCACCGCTTTTTTCTCCACCGCCGTAACATCCAAAGGCACGCCTACAACGACGATGGGCATCGCCGAAAAACCCACGCGGCCGGCGCGGACTTTATTCATGAAAAACTTCAGCATTTTCTCGGTAACTTCAAAATCGGAAATAATGCCGTACTCCAGCGGCCGAGTGGCAGTGATATGCGGCGGCGTCTTGCCCAGCATTCTTCGGGCTTCATCGCCGATAGCTAAAATCTGATCGGTGCGATTATTGACCGCCACGACCGAAGATTCGGTAATCACAATACCGCGATCCTGCTGATAGACCAAGGTATTGCCACTGCCCAAATCAATGCCCAGGCCGCGATTGAATTTTCCGAAGAATTTTTTAAACATTTGACAGATTATTTATTTTTTGCTAATATTTTTCAATGAAATAAGGATGCGGCAGCGCGGTATTATCTTAAATTATTTTGGTCCTGTTGAAAACCAAGGAGGCAATCATGACAACATGCAAGGTGGGCCGAAGAGTGTTCGTTGACCGGCCGAGCGGACAGGGCGTCAAGCGGGTTTCCGGTTTTTTTAAGAAACGCAGTCGGGGCTGCACTCACAAACGGGCGCGAGTCAGCGCCAAAATGCAACGCTGGCTCAAAGCCGGCGGCTACAACAACTGCCACGGTTTCAAACGCAATGATCCCGAATCGCTGCTGCGCGGAAAAACGCTCTGCAAAAAGAGCCATGTGGTTCTGCCGGAAGACGAGGAATTCCATCAATAGTTCATTTTAGCGGACCGATTTGCTCGGTCCGTTTATTTTTTGAATTTTTTAATTGCTTCTTCCACTGTCATTAACTCCGTTTTCTCTTCGCTTCTCTTCTTGCTTTCTATTTTTTCTCCCGTCTTTTCGCTTATAATCAAACGCCAACTAATGCCCAACAAGTCGCTATCGGCGAATTTTTGGCCGGCGGAAATATCACGATCATCATACAGTACGTCAATGCCGGCTTCAATCAATTCATCATAAACCCGGGAGGCGCGGTCATCAGCTTTAAGCGACAACAAATGGACGGAAAAAGGCGAGGAACTTTCCGGCCAAACAACGCCTTTATCGTCATGATACAACTCCACGATTGTCGCCACCAACCGCGAAATGCCGATACCATAAGAGGCCATCAAAATCGGCAATTTTTTGCCTGATTCATCATTGACATAGCCGTTCATATCCTTGGCGTACTTATCGCCGAAATTGAAGATATTACCCACCTCTATGCTCTTGCCTGCTTTGACCGGCAAACCGCATTTAGGACATTTTTCTCCGGCTTTAACCGTCGCGATTTCCGCGTTTTGCGCGAAGTCGCAACCATCACAATAAACAATCTTATCTTCGCCGGACTCGGATACCACTTGGAACTCATGGGAAAAATTTTTGGTAAAAACACCGCCGGACGCCTCTACGACCTTGGCCTGCAAACCCAGGCGACTGTACACTCGTTTATAAGCTTCAATTTGGCGCTGGTAATACTGATTCAAATCCTCTTCGCTGAAATGAAAGCTATATAAGTCCTTCATCATGAATTCCCGTCCGCGCATCAACCCGCCCTTCGCTCTAAGTTCGGCGCGAAATTTATTCTGGATTTGATAAACAGCTAACGGCAATTCTTTGTAAGAAGAAATTGAGCGGCGCACCAAATCATAAATGACTTCTTCGTGCGTGGCGGCCAAACCCAATTCTTTGCCTGCCGCATCTTTGAATTGATACATCACGTCCTGCAAGCTACCGCTCCAGCGGCCGGTTTCTTCCCAAATACCCTTGGGTTGCAAAGCAGGCATAAGCATTTCTTGCCCGCCTGCCGCATTCATCTCTTCCCGCACAATCTGTGTAATTTTCTGAATCACGCGCCAGCCCAGTGGCAGATAAGTGTACACTCCGGCTTGAAGCATATCCACATAGCCGCCTTGCACCAATAATTTATGACTGGCGGAAGACGCATCCTTGGGCGGATTTTTGAGTGTTTTGAGAAAAAATTTAGATTGTTTCATATTTATTTACTGGGCTTATTTTACCCTTATAAAGGTTTAAAGTCAAACTTAGAAAAACCGGCTGAAAAACCCTTTCTTCTCCTCTGTTTCCGCCGCCGCCGGAGCGGCTTTTTCCGCCACCAATTTTTGCAAACACTCGGCGATCCTGCGACCTTCGGCCTCTACGGTATCGCCTTCATATTCTCCGCTATGCGCCGACGCGCCTTCATAAGACGCTTGTTTCTGGTCCAGATGGAGATTGATCATATAACCGGCGCCGGTTTGATTTATATAAGCATGAAAACGCGGATAAAGGCCGGTACCCAGCCGGCGCGCAAAACTTGGCTCGGTAGCGCGGCGATCCAGAACCTGGCCATAACCGCAACGCCGGATAGCGTCTGCAGGATTAATATTATTAGGCAAATTTATTTTCATATTTTAAAAAAAATTTAATAATATTTCTTGTCATTCCGACCAAGCAAACGCAGTGAGCGCATGGAGGAATCCCTTTTATTGGCAACAAAATTACTATATTACTAATAATTAAAGCGATTTCTCCGCTTCGCCGACGATTACGACGGCTCCGGTCGAAATGACGACGATTTGACAAGGTTTTTAATTTATGATATGATGCTTTATTAAGTTTTTAACTTAAAGTCCCTTAAAACCGTAACTTTAACCATAAGGAGACGCGGATGATTGACACCTTGGACAAAATAATTATCGCCAATGGATTTCTGAAAGCACTGATTGATCTTTTTGTGCGTGAGGATCTTTTTGATAATCACGGTATGCCGGAAATTGAGGGTATTAACGGTAACAGATCAGGAAAAAAACTTTCTATTTTCGCCGAGGCATGCATTAAACATCTTAATTGTTTTTGCGAATTAAACTGCTCAACGGAAGCTCCGACCATCCAGCAAATTGATCATCTGATCGATGAGAGTCAGAAGATTATAGAAGCGGCGGGGTCATTCATGCCTAAAACTTCAACCAGGAGGGAGGAAAAATCATGATTACCACAATGGATCAAGTCAGGTTGATAAAATGGTATATTTTCCGTATACGGCAACTGTTTGTCGCTGGACAATTAATAGAGAAAAAGGATGCTGTGCAACAATACACAAGTGAAGCTTTTATTATTATTAACCAATTGGAGGACATGCTTGGTAGGAGTAGTGATGGCAAGATAGCTTGTAGTGAATGTTTTCTAACCTACGAAGAACACACTAGTGAAAACTTCTCAAACTGGCTTAAGTTTATCCAGCCCTTCATCGACGCTCTAATTCCTATACTGGAAGAACAAAAAAATTAGCCGATAATGCCGGTTGAAAGCCGTATTAAATCTTCAACTGAAAAGGAGAAAGAATCATGATTATCACGAAAGATCAAGTAGTAATCGTTCGCCGGGTTCTGGATGCCCTGCATAGAATGAGAACTCATCAACTTACTCATGAAAATCAAGAATTGACGGATCGGAATAAACTAATAACTTCTACTGGGCAGCTATCAGAAAAGGCATTTCTGTGTGTCAAATTTATTGAAGATGTACTGCTGACAAATCAAGATGGGAAACTAATCAAAAAGGGTCCATGGTCTGAAACGATCACCAGTATGGAAACTTTTGTTCAATGGGCCGAGCAAGTGAGTTGGTTAATATCAATTATGGAGGGATACAAACCAGATATCTACTAATAGAACTTTGTAACAGTCCGACGACTCACCTCGTCGGGCTTTATTTTTTTAAAGTCCCACGCCGCGTTTCAGCGCGTCGATAATCTTGGCGCCATACCTGATGATATCGCGGTAAGTGATTATTACAATCAAAAGCATGAGCAGAATAAAGCCGACATTATGCGACAAATTTTCCCATTTGCTATTGACCGCCTTGCCGCGAAACTTCTCTGCCAGCAAAAACATAATGCGGCCGCCGTCTAAAGCCGGAAAGGGCAAAATATTGATAATGGCCAGATTCAAAGACAATAAAGCGGCGAATTGCAACACGTAAACCCAGCCCATTTTAGCCGCTTGGCCGGTCATAACAGCAATGCCGACCGGACCGGCAAAATCCAAACCCACAGACGGCCCGCCAAACAGTTGCCGCACTAATCCCACTACCGCCAAAACAATCAACACCAACCATTGCCAAGTCATCTTTAATCCTTGCCATAAAGCCAAATGTAACGGATAACGCACCACGCCTACATCCATAATGCCGATGCCGATGCCGGTAATGCCGTCTTTTTGCACAATGGCGATGTCTTTTTCCAGCTGCGCGCCATTGCGCTTAATCGTCAGTTTGGCCGTTTGACCGACTAACTGGCCAAAATTCTCCTTAAGCGCTTGAGAAGAAGCAATCTCTGCGCCATTAACTTTGGCGATTATATCCCCCAGTTTAACGTCGTTTTGGACAGCCGGCATATCTGGCAAGATTTCCGTAACCTGCACTTCCGGCGGAGCAATAAATTTGCCGCCTTGATTATCTTCCACGGCCGAAGGCATACCGACGGCAAAACCCAGCGATAAAAGCAGAACGCACAACACGACATTCATGGTTACGCCGGCGGCCAGAATCACGCTTCTTTGCCAAACCGGCTTGTGACCGAAACTGTCGGCATCGCCCGCCTCCTCGCCGTTCTCGCCCTTAATTTTGACAAATCCGCCTACCGGAATCCAATTTAAAGAATAAATCATGGGTTCATCCTTGACCACTTCCCGATTACCCCAAACAAAACGCCAACTCTTGTCCGTAACCGGCGTATCAATTTCCACGGTTTCCCGGATAACAGTTTCTTTAATCAGCTCCTGGCCGGAAGGCAATTCATCAGCGGCCATTGCCACGCTGACTTGTTCTTGTTCCGCCAATTTTTCCCAACCGGTTTTTTTGATTAATTGCCAACCAACAATGCGCGGCGGCAAGCCCATGCCGAATTCTTCGCATTTAACGCCGAATCTCCTGGCAGTCAAAAAATGTCCCAATTCATGGACAAAAACCAGCAAGGACAAAATTAAAATGAATATTACAATTGTTAAAAGCATAAAAATATTGTCATCCCGAATATTCCAACGGTTATGTTACGTCGTGATTCCGGGATGATGAGTATTGATTATTTTTCAATTTCTTCTATACTGTCATTATTTCCGCTTCCTTTTTCTCCACCAAATCCTTGACTTCATCGTTGTATTTGCCTACGGTTTTATCCAATTCCGTCAATAAGCGGAATCTCTCATCTTCGCCGAATTCTTTGTTTTCTTCAGCCGCTTCCACTTCTCCCTTGATCTTATCGCGTTCCAAACGAATGGCGATCTTGGCTTGTTCCGCTTTCTGATGCAACAACTTAACGGTGTCGCGCCTGGTTTCTTCGGTCATCACCGGCAAAGAAATGCGAATCCTTTCGCCTTCATTGGCCGGCGATAAATTCAGATTGGACTCCAAAATCGCTTTCTCAATATCTTTCACCAATCCTTTGTCCCAGGGTTGGATCAGAAGCGACCGCGCGTCGCCAATAGTCACCGAAGCGACTTGGTTTAGGGGCATAAGCGCGCCGTAACTTTGCACCCGGACGCCGTCTAAGATTGCCGGATTGGCGCGGCCGGTCTTCAGCTGGCCCAGCTCTGTTTTAAAATGCTCAACGATTTTAATGAATTCCCCCTTATGATCGTCAATGATGCTCATAAATGTAACTGCGGTATACGGCGCATGGCTTACGGCTTAACTGACAACCGAGGCCATAGAACCGATATAACTGTTATTTAATTAAGATGATTTCTTTTATTCTTGCGCTGATTTCGTGGCCAAATAGACCGTGGCCGGAGTATCCGGATTAATGACAATGGCCGTAGTCAAGCGGCTATACGGTAATTTTCTTGATGACCAGGTCTTGCCGCCGTCAACCGATTTTACCAAAGCGCCGGCTGTCGCATAATAAATTTCCTTGCTGTTTTTGGGATTGACCGCTACCGTCAAAATCGTAGCGGAACGCTGCGCCGGCAACAGATCAACAATACCCCAACTATTGCCGCCGTCGGCGCTTCTCAACATGCCGAATTTAGAAATAAAGATCAAACCGTTGGGTGTGGCATTATCTATCGCCAATTGTTTGTATTGCTGACTGCCGATATACGATTTCAAACCCTCGCCCAAAGACACCCAGGATTCGCCGCTGTTAGCGGTTTTATAAATTCCTTCTTTATCGGTACCGATATAAACCGTTCGGGAATCGCGCGGGTCAAACAAAATATCTTTGACGGAACCGCCGGTAATGCGATAAGAAGTTACCCAGGCCTGGCCGCCATTAACGCTTTTTAAAATTTCCCCGACGCTGGTGCCCATAAACATAATATTGGGGTTGGCGGGATCGATGCTAATATCGGTTAAAACCACGTTGGCTTTCTGGTGATAATAAACGTTAATGAAGTCGCGGCCGCAATTATCGGTTTTAAACACATAAGTGTCCAACAAAACATAAAAAACGCATTTATTCTGCGGACTGACCACGACTTTTTTTACTTGATCATACTTCAGTTTCTTGAACTGCTGCCAGGAGGCGCCGCCATCCAAGGAATAAATCACGCCGTTTTTTTCCGTACTCAAATATACGGTCGTCGCGTCTTGAGGATCAAGCGACAATTTGCCGATATCCACCGAAGCGATGGAGGCGATTTTGCCTTTGGTCGTTAAAACATCATTGGCCTGCGACCAGGTTTTGCCGCTATCGGTGGATTTCCAAATACCGCCGTCCGCGGCCTTGGTGGTGGTGCTGACCGGGGAAGCAAGGGTGCAGCCGCCCAAAATAACAGCTAACGCCAAGAAAGGAAGAAATTTTTTGACAAGCATATTTTTATATTAATTACAAATTTTGTTTTATTGTTATAAGTTTATCACCAAATTCTCCAAAATATTTCTGGAACTGATGTTGTTGTTAAATAACTGCTTTAATTCAGTGATTAATTGATCCGCGCTCAAAATTCTCTCCCAGCTGACTTTATCTTTAATTTCATGCAATAACGGCAAAGACGACAAATTGGCCATGTAATATTCGCTATTCAGTTTAAGCAACAGCAAATCCCGCAGAGTCATTTGCCATCTTTCCATTAAATCATGGGCGCGGATTGAGCTGACAGCTTCATCTTTGTCCGCCTTAAACACTTCGTCTAACAATTTTAAACGTTCAATCAAAGACAGGGGGAAAAGCTTTAGCAAAGAGTCAATCTGCTCCTGTTCTTCATTTAATAATTCCGGATTATCGGCCAGGGTGATGGCTCGGCCGGGACGACCCAAGGCCAAACGCGCCGCTCTTTCGGCAATATCTTCTTTCACTTCTTTTGACAGCAGATAATCTTTGATTTCCTGGCGGGCGACCGGCAAGCAACTCAAAACTTGGCAACGGGAAGCGATGGTTTTGGGCACGGCTGAAATGTCGCTGACGATCAAAATGATAATGGTTTTAGCAGTCGGCTCTTCCAGAACTTTCAAAAAAGCGTTAGCGGAATTAATATTGAGCAGTTCCGCCTCGGAAATTATCGCCGCTTTCCAACCGGAGAGAAAACTGCCCTGCGACAGTTTGTATTTCAATTCGCGAATCTGGTCAATAATAATGTCACGTTTCCATTTGCCGGTTTTCTCATCTTGAATTCGGCCCAAGCGGAAAACATCGGGGTGCGTCAGGTTATTGATCTGCCGGCAGACGGCGCAATCATTGCAGGGTTTGGTTTCCCCTGTTCCGACGCACATTAGCGACTTAATGAATTGATTGGCAATGGTTTCTTTGCCCAGAGCGTCCGGTCCAGTAAAAATGTAGGCGTGGCCAACGCGGTTGTTTTTTATGGCCGACTTCAAAAAATCAACGACTTTTTCCTGGCCGCAAATATCCCAAAAATACTGTATCTGTCTACTTCCGTTCATAAATATTATAACACGATTTTATCTAACCCCGTTAGATAATCCTTTGGCTTGATTCTGTTTAGGCGAAATTATTTAATAGGGTAAACCCCGATAGCGCGCCTGACTTTTTCCATCTTGGCTTCGGCCGCCTTGTTGGCTTGTTTGGCGCCGTCAGCCAGAACACCCAAAACATAACTTTTGTCTTTCAGCAACTGCGCGCGTTTCTTTCTGAAAGGCGCTGTGTACTGCAGAATATTATTAAATAAAATCTCTTTGGATTCCTTATAGCCAATGCCGCCCTCTTCATACCTCTGCCTTAACTCCTTAAGCATGGGTTGGGAAAACAGTTTATGGAAAGCAAACACATTATCCTCTTCCGGATTTTTCTTGTCATTAACGCCTTTGGAGTCGGTCTTAATGGACATGACTTTCTTCTTCAGCGTTTCCTCCGGCTCAAACAGCTCAATGATATTATTCTTGCTCTTGGACATCTTCTCGCCATTAGTGCCGGCAATCACCATTTCTTTCATAATCAGCGGCTTGGGCAGCTTAAATGTCTGGCCCCACTGATGATTGAACTTGTTGGCCAAATCAATCGCCATTTCCAAATGCTGTTTCTGATCCTCGCCTACCGGCACCACATCAGCATCATACATTAAGATATCGGCGCCCATCAGCACCGGATAGCAGAATAGGCCCATATTGATTTCTTTCTTTTTGGCCAGCGCATCTTTATAGGCATGGGCGCGCTCCAAATACGGCTTGGGCAACAGGCAATTAAAAATCCACTGCAACTCGCACACCTGGGGCGCGTCTGACTGCTTGAATAATACCGTCTTCTTCGGATCCAAACCGATAGCCAAATAATTGACGATCAAATCGTGAGTATATTCATTAAGTTCCTTGGCGTCTTTTACTTGATTGAGCGCGTGGTAATCGGCGATAAAGACATAATTGCGGTAATCATCCTGCAGATCCACGAATTGCTTCATGGCGCCGAAATAATTCCCGATATGGACGCGATTGGTCGGCTTGACGCCGGAAAGTAAAATGGGCTTCATATATTTATAATTGAACTGATAATTAATAATTATTGGCTAAACTTTTAATTGCTTGATAAATTTCTGCGGCGGTTTTCTGCCAAGAGAATTCCTTGACCCGATTAAGCCCGCGAGCGATCATTTCCTGCCGTAAGTTACTGTTAGTCAAAAGCTGGGTTATCTTGTCAGCGATATCTTCGGCCGAATCGGGCTTGGCGTAAAGCGCGGCCTGGCCGCCGACCTCCGTATGCGGCAACTGGTTAGAGGTTACTACCGGCACACCAGAAGCCATGGCTTCTAAAATCGGCAAACCGAAGCCCTCATACAAAGTAGGAAAAACAAACACGGCAGCATTGCTGTATAGAGCCGGCATATCTTGATTATCAATGTAACCGGTCAAAATAACTTCGTTCTCCAATTTGGCCTCGCTGATAATGCTTTTTATTTCCTCGTACTGATTGCCCGAAGCGCCGGCTAACACCAGCTTCAAATCTTCCTGTTTCATTTTGGCCAAAGCAAAGGCCTTAACAATATTGCCGATATTCTTTTTCTTTTCCAATCGTCCGACATAAAACAGATAGGGCTTAACGATGCCGTATTTTTTTAAAATGTCATTCTGAGCCATCCCCTCCTCATTGTCATTTCGACCGGAGTCGCCTTCAGGCGACGCAGTGGAGAAATCGCTTGCATTTAATGAAAGGGATTCCTCTCCGCCAGTTGGCGGATCGCTCGGAATGACATCAGCCGAATGATACTGCTTGGCGTCAAACCCCAAATAAACCACTTTGATTTTTTCCGGCCTGACGCCATAAAGCTCAATGATTTCTTCTTGGGAGAACTTGGAGATGGTGATAATCACATTGGCGCGCGCCTTGATGCGCCGCATCGTCAGATCGTGATACCACACCTGGATCGGCTTATACAATTCCGGACTGCGCTTGAAACCGACATCATGGACGTTAACCGCCACTTTGACGCTGCGAGGAATAGGCAAAAGCGGGATGGTGTGCGCCGGCACGAGCAAGACGTCCGGCGGATTGATTTGCAGTTCCCACCACAAACGCAACTGCGTCCATAAGTATTTGGGTGGCCAAGACAAAATCTTAACCTGCCAGTTCTGGGGCAGGTTATCCAACTCGCCATTAAGCTTTTCATTGGTATAAAGGACAACCTTAATATCAACAGGAACAATCTTCTTTAGTTCCTGGATTAAATGCCAGCTATACCATTCAGTGCCGGTTTTGTCATTTTTATTGGCGCGCGATGCGTCAATGCCGATAGTCATATTTGCCTAAATTTACTGCATTTTTGGACACAGTGGATAAGGGATTTCTCCACTCCGCCGGCAATTATGCCGGCTCCGGTCGAAATGACAAAAAGTGGTCTCCGAAAAAATAAAAAACCTTATTTGGTCGCTAAAATGCTTCGCTTGTAACTATCCAAATTCTCCAGCGCGATGCCCGTGCCTTTGGCCACGCAATACAGGGCGTCTTCGGCCACATAGGCCTTGATGCCGGTTGCTTGCGTTATCAGTTTATCAATATTGCGCAGCAAACTCGTGCCGCCGGACATGGTAATGCCGTTAACCGTTACGTCAGCCGACAATTCCGGCGGTGTCTCGCTTAACACCGCTTTAATAGCCGCCACAATGCCTTCCAGTTCGCTCTGAATGGCTTCGGTGATATCATCGGAAGAAACGCGAATGGTTTTGGGCAGGCCGGCGATAATATCGCGGCCGCGCACATCCATATACATCTTTTCTTTCAAGTATAAAGCCGAGCCGATATTAATCTTGATTTCTTCGGCCGTACGTTCGCCTATGGCCATGCCGTATTTGCGCCGGACATACTCAATAATCGCCGTGTCCAACCGCGTGCCGCCGATTCTGACCGAAGTGGAAGTTACCACGCCGCCCAAAGAAATCACCGCCACCTCGGAAGTGCCGCCGCCAATATCAATAATCATATGCCCGGACGGCGAACCGATGGGGATATTGGCGCCGATGGCGGCGACAATCGGTTCTTTGATAATGTAAGCGGCCTTGGCGCCGGCGGCGATAGCCGCGTCCACTACGGCGCGCCGTTCAGTGGAAGTGATGCCGGCGGGAACCGCTATCATTACTTCCGGACGAAGCAAACGAATGCCGCCCAAGGCCTTATTAATGAAATACCTAAGCATTGCTTCAGTGGTTTTATAATCGGCGATCACGCCGTCGCGCAGAGGCCGTTGGGCGATGATCGTGTCCGGCGTGCGACCCAGCATTTCCTTGGCTTCAATTCCGACAGCAATAACTTTGCGGTCCAAGGCGGAAATCGCCACCACAGAGGGTTCGTTTATCACTACTCCTTTCTTGGGCACGTAAACCAAAATATTGGTCGTACCCAGATCAATGCCGATTTTTTTAGCCATAATAATCTACGGTCAACCCTCCTAAAACTTTATAATAAAATCGCGATCCGTCAATAAATCAGTGTCCCAAAACAAACTTTGGCCCAGCACCTTTTGAGGCATTATTTTGGAATAATAAGCGGTAATGCGCTGGTCAAATTTTAAATCAATTTTTAGTTTATGTCCAGGCGTGCCCGGTTGCTTCTGAACACTTAATTTGTACAGGCCGTCTTTAACTGATTGCCTCACCGTTTGGGGTAGGCGGTATTCCAAAACCAAGGTCTTAGCGGCTCCCTGATCCACGGTCAAAAAAATGCCGGCATAGCGCTTGCCTAACTCGTTTTTTATTTCCACTTCCTTATCCAGCGACAAATCCTGCACCCCCTTGCTGTCTGTAAAATACGCTTTGGTAAACCAACTGCCTTCCGGCACGTACACCCGGGTGTAACTGCGGTATTTGGTAATTAAGGCCGGCACTGATCGGCCGGTATGCTGATAAGTTATTTCCACTTTGGCCGACAGATCGCCGCTGTCAGTGGGACTGACACTGTAAGTTATCGCCCGTTTCATCACTTGATCGGTTTTTAAGGCAGCCAAGTTGGCGTCAACGACATATAAGTAATCCCCTTCTTCCTGTTTCATCTCTCCCGACCAATTTTCTTGCGCCAAATAATCCTGCAATTGCGAATCAGTCATATAAGCCAGGACTTGTTTTTCGTCAATGTTTTTTTTCATAGCCAACCAAACCTGGAACAATTCGCTGGCCTTGGCTTTGGTCACGCGAGCGATAATGTCTGTGGTCAAATCGCCAATAATGTCTTTGCGGTTGGCCAAATCTATGCCTTTGGCCGCATAAGCGAACTCCACTTGCTGCTCCAATTGGTAAGTGAAATTATCGCTGGTAAAAGTAATGCCATCAGCGGTAATCGGCCCGGTAACCGCCAAAAAATTAGCGATAAATTCCGGCGTAATGGCGATAATGCCGTCTAGGGGCAAAGGCGGCAGTCCGGCGTTGGCTCGCTCCACATTCCAAAACCATTCAATCTGCCGCGCCGAGGTCGGCCAATCCGGCGACCAGTTGGCGTCGCGCAAAAACAGGTACTTCTGATTGTTATAAACGGTCATAGGCCAAGGCGCCGGCACCTGCAATTTATCTTTAGACCATTTATCCAAATTATAGATATCATCGGTATGCATGGCGATAATGTCGCCATCTTTAATGGTCACTAAGCCATAACTGCCGATGAATCCGCCGGTCGGCCTGAGTTCGGTATTGTTTTCAAACAGAATCAGATAATTTTTTGCTTGATTATAACCGGCGAGTTCCGGCAAATATTTGAATAACGGCAAGGCCGTTTCGCTTTGCTCCACCACTTCAGACAACAAGCGATTGGCGGCGATTACTCTGCTCTGGAAAACGCCGGTCAAATCATTGGCATTAACCGAGTTTAATTCGGCTTTAGCCAAAGCGATTTTAGTTTTGGCCTCTTCCAGCTTGTTCCTGTTTTTAACAATGGAAGCTAACAGCTGACGCTTGGATTCCTTGAGGGAAAAATCAAACACCACTTTTTGCTCTTCTGTTTGGGAAAACAAATCAGAAAAAACCGACAACATCTCCTGATAACCGGCCAATAAATCACCGGTTGCCAGCAGCATCTTATCGCCGGTCCGCGCGGTTTTGGCTACCGCTGGAAACCAGAGGATCGGCCCTAATTTTTGAACCTTCCCTCTTACTGCGGCCAGATCTTCACGCGTCGCTGTCAATTGGCTGTCAATAGCCGCAAAATCACCCCGCGCCGCGGCTGCCATCAGCGGTTCTACCCGGTTATTAATTGCCATCATTCGCGCGTAAATCTGGCTGCCGTTTACCGCCAAAGGAACGATAACGGCTGAAACAATCGCCAGCAATAACAAAATCGGCGCTAGAAATCTCCACCACCTCCTTTTGGGTTTCCCATTAAAAGGGCTTGCCTGGAGCAGCTGCTCCAGCTTGTTTTTCTTCTTAAAAAACATATCTGAGTCAAAAGTTCATAAAGTTATTTGAAGTCAAAAGCCCAAACAAAATTAACCGCCCTAACTGTTCCGATAATACTTCAATAAGTATTTGATCCAATCACTGATATGAATCCAAAAAATCTTGGAGAATACCCCGCTTTCCGCCGATTCGCGTTTATGATAATGGATGATATCGGCGCCGGCAAAATAATACACCGGCAATCCCGCCTGCCAGAATTTCCGACACCACGCCACATCGCCGAAATACAAAAATAATCCTTCATCCATGCCGCCGATTTTCTCAATCGCGCTGCGGCGCACCATCTCGCAGGCGCCCAGAATCCAATCAACGGGTCGCGTTTCATTATGACTGAAATCCTCCATCAAATAACGACGCAATTCTTCTTGCGCGAATTTGAATTGACTAAGTATGGTTCGGCGATAAAACGGGGTCAGCAAATGCGGAAAACGCAAACAAGACATTTGGATAGAACCGTCGGGGTTCTTTAACCGCGGGCCGGCCAAAGCGATTTCCGGCTGGCTAACCATAAACCCGTACAGTTCATCAATGGCGCCGGCCGATACGGCGATGTCGGTGTTTAAAATCAAAACATATTTGCCGGTGGAATTTTTAATGCCTAAATTATTGCCTTTATGATGGCCGAGATTTTTATCTGAGGCGATTAAACGAACTTGCGGAAAATTCTCTTTAACTAATTCTACGGAGCCATCTTGGCTATTATTATCAACCACTACGACCTCAAACTCCACGCTGGGCGGATTGGCATATATCCCCTTCAGGCACTGCTTGAGCAGGCCGCGGGTTTTATAATTATTAATAATTATTGATATTTCCATAATTTTAACTAATTTATCCACTTCCTTATGTCTTTTGCCGTTAGTTTGGCGCGCCGGAAAACTTGGCGGCGTTTGGCGAGCGTCTGGGGAAACATTCCAATCACCTCAATAATCGCCCTTAAATTCCTGATTTCAAAAATTAACAAATAACATAATTTTTTTAGTTCATGCCAAATGATAAACGGCGAATAAATCAACAAATTGGACAAAAATTCATTACCCAAGAGCACCAAAAAATGATTGCGGTAAGAATAATAGCGAGCCAAATCGTTCTGGTGGCGGCGATTGGCTATCACCTCGCTCAGACGATTCTTTTGCGCCGCCGGAAACGTCCGCAAATGATAAGCCACGGCCTCGGGGATAAACATTGACCTAAAACCTTGAAGGCGCAACCGCCAAGCCAAATCCACATCTTCTTTATAAAAGAAAAAATTACTGTCTAAAAAATCTCCCGTGTAATGATATTTGTCCTGAATGGCGGCCTGTTCTAATAATTCCTTGCGCAACAACACTAAAGCGCCGGAGTGACCGAACACCTCTTGCGCCTGATTATAATCGGCTGACGGCCGGCCCGCGCCCAATTCCACAAAACGATGATTCTTAAGTAATTGTAAACCGCAGGAATCAATGATTTCGGTTTTTTCTGTTTCGCCTATTTCCGAGTTGATCAATTTCAGTTTGAGCAATTTGCCGCCGAAGCTGGCGCAATCATTATTCTGCTCCAACTCCGCTATGGCCATGATTTTCATAAGCCAATCCGGCTCTAAAATTATATCCGGATTGCAGAGCAGGAAAAACGGCGACTTAATCAACCGAATGCCTTGATTGTTCGCTTTGGCAAAACCGGAATTTTTATTGTTAATAAACATCCCGGCTTGCGGATAATTGGAACGGACAAAATCAACCGTACCGTCATGGCTGTCATTATCAATAATTAAAACCTGAAAATCGTGATAGGTTTGGGCATAAATAGAATCCAAACAAGACGCCATGAAGCGTTGGCTGTTTCGGGTAACTATAATTATGGTAACCTTAGGGCTAATCATAGATATTAAGCGTCATTCTTTTCATTTCTGTATTTTTTTCTCCGTCACCCAGAAACCCAGGCGGTATTTGCCGCCAAGCAAAAGACGGGTCTGCGATTCTATGGCTGGAATGGAACCGAAAATAATCATGGTAACAGGAAATAACACCCACTGCAAAACCATTATCAACCAATTAACGATTGACATGCGATTAGGACGTTCCGGCAGGGTCAGGGTGTACATAATCGCGTTTAAGATCAAACCTACCATACCAATGGTCATCAAACTTTCCAGGGTAACGGGGGCATTTTGAACAAAGGCCGAGGCCTTATCCGCGCCGGAAATCATGGCTAAAGGCAAGCGACCGACAACCAAAATCAAAATCGGCGCCGTCGCCCAAGAATACATGCCTTCGGCCTGCACCCAGAAATATCTCAAACGCACGCGTAAAGGAATATTGACATTTTTATGAGCGCCAAAAAAATGATCCCACATCCAAGGGAAGTGCTCTACGCCCCAGGCCCAGCGCCGCATCTGTTTGTATTGGTTCTTCAGGGACTGCCAAAACTTGCCGATATAAACCGTATCCATGGACACGGTGATAAACATGGGCACCACTTCATAATCGCCATTATAGCGATCAATGGCTTGCAGACAAATGCGTGAATCCTCGGAAACAATGGTCTTTTCGTGTCCGCCCACATCCACAATCATCTTAAAACTCATGGAGTGACTGGAAAAAGTCAGTAAACGCTCCGGCCGTGACATATCGGTTAACAACCAAAAAGTTGTGGAAGAAGCCACGACGCGGATAATCGGATTAGATTCCCAGACGTTGTTGTTATAAAGCACCAGGGGCTGATAACTGGCATGGGTCGGATTGGGATGAGTCAGGTATTTATAAGCTAAGCAGGCAAAATACTGCGGGTGAGGCAATGTCTCCACGTCAAAACAAGAGACAATGACGTTCTCATAGGGAATATTTTCAACATCAATATATTCCTTGAGTTTTTTCTCCATGTAATTGACGTTGGCGCCCTTACCGGGCAATTCATCGGGCCGCCGAGGGTGTACTGTAATAATCAATTTTTTAAAATTGCCGGCAAATTTAATTTCAATTTTTTTGGCTATAGCCAAAAAACTTTCTTCATCGCGGTCTTCTCCGCCCAAAACCACAATCATCTTTTCCAAAGGATAATCGCATTTCAGCAATGTCTCAAAAGTCCTTTCAATTACTTCATACGGCTCCTTATAAGTCGGCAAAGTAATTACCTGCCAATAATCAAGATAATTCTTAGGCAATGTTTTCAACTCTTTAAGCCAATTCTTCTTAATATCGCGCCGGAATTTAATCCAGGAGGAAATCAGCCACCAGAGCATGTAAAACAAGCGGACAATCCAATAAACGGAAAAAACCAAAATAAAATAAACCGCCCAAAGCGGCTTAATTAGTGACAAAGTTATGGCAGCGATAAAAGTTAACCAGATACTGGCAGCAGGAAAAATTTCCGATAAACGTTGTTTAGCGGCTTCTTTCATATATTAAATCATAACATAAAACAGTAAAAAAAATCAAGTGCTAAAAAACGCCCTAACGCGGGCGTTTATCCTGGCTAACGGGTATTATTTATCTTCTTTTTCCAGGTACTTAACCATTTTTAATAAGATCTTATTCTGATCCTGAAGATGATTAATAACCCTTTTAATCTCTCGTTCGGCTTTTACGTTAACTCGGAAATCACTTTCTGCCCGAATCTCCGCATGATGGGCTTGCAAATTCTGGCCGACCATGATTAATGGCAGCAACATGATCTGGATCATATTGGAGATGAATAACCACAAAACAAAAGCGGGAAAAGAATCAAAACGCCAGGCGTTGGGAGCAAAGATATTCCAGGTCAGCCAGCAAAAAGTCCAACAAAAAATAACCAAAAAAAATCCAATGGTCCCGACCCTCTCCGTGATGAAAATCGCTAATTTATCCAAGGGACTCAAACGATTATAGTGTTCCCGGTTAACATCATTAATCTCCTTGACGCTTTTTAAATCGCGTAATCGTTTATGGTATCTTTTCATAAAAACTATTTAGCTAATTTTATAAATTCCCGTTCGTTTATAATTTTAACTCCCAACTTCCGCGCTTTATCAAATTTGGAACCAGGATCCGTTCCGGCTACGACATAATCAGTATTTTTACTGACCGATGATGAGACATCACCGCTTTGAGAACGGATTAATTCCTTGGCTTCAATGCGGGAAAAATTTTCCAATTCACCGGTCAAAACAAAAGTTAATCCCTTGAGTTTGCCAACCGTTATTTTTTCCGGGTTCTTTATTCTTACGCCATTAGCTATCAAATCATCAATTAGTTTAAGATTAATTTTATCTTCAAACCACTCTTTGACACTCAAGGCGACCTTCGGTCCGATGTCCTCGATCTGCTGTAAAACTTCAATGGTGGCGGTTTTTAATTTATTAATGCTGCCAAAAAATTCAGCCAAAGCAATAGCGGTTTCTTCTCCGACATGACGGATGCCAAGGGCGTAAATGAATTTGGCCAAGGGCACATTTTTAGCTTGATGGATGGCGGCAATCAGATTGGTCGCTGATTTTTCGGCAAATCTTTCCAGCGGCGCCAAATCCTCTTCGGTCAGTTTAAACAAATCTGCCGGCGTTTTAACCAAATCGGCTCGTTGCAGTTGTTCCAATATTTTTGGCCCCAGGCCGACAATATCAAAAGCGGTGCGGGAAACAAAATGGCTTAATCTTTCTATTTGTTGGGCATAACACTTTTTATTAGTGCAATAGTAAGCCACTTCGCCGGCTTTTTTGGTAATCGGCGAACCGCAAACCGGACACTTCTTCGGCATGATAAATTTTTTCTCCCGGCCACTGCGCATTTTCGGCAATGCTTGCACTATATCGGGAATGATATCGCCGGCTTTTTGCAAAATCACCGTGTCACCCGTTCGCACATCTAAACGCTCGACTTCATCCGCATTATGCAAAGTGGCGCGCTTAACTATGGTGCCGGCTAATGGCACGGGCCGTAAATGAGCCACGGGCGTTAATACTCCGGTCCGGCCGACCTGGACTTCTATTTTCTCCACTACTGTTGTCACTTGTTCAGCCGGAAACTTATAAGCGGCGGCCCAACGCACTAATTTTGCCGTGCGCCCCAGTCGTTCCTGCAATTTCAAATCATTGACTTTTAAAGCAATGCCGTCTATTTCATAAGGCAGGGACTCGCGATGTTTGCGCCAATATTCAAAATATTCGGCTGTCCCGGCAATATTTTTAACTATTTTCCAATGGGGATTAACTTTAAAGCCCAATCGGATCATTTTTTCCATGACCTCTCTCTGGGTTTTTAAACCCAATTTGAGCGGTTCATAAATCGTCCACATGAACGTATCCAGCTCGCGATCAGCCGCCACCTGCGGATCAAGCTGACGCACCGTTCCCGCCGCGGCATTACGCGGGTTGGCAAACGGCGCTTCGCCTTTCTTTTCCTGTTCCCGATTAATCTTGGCTAACGCTTGTTTGGACAAATAAACCTCGCCGCCAACCTCCACATCAATGTTTTCTTCCAATTTCAAAGGCACGCTGCCGATTGTCCGAATGGCATGAGTCACCACTTCCCCGGTTATGCCATCGCCGCGGGTAACGCCCCTAGATAATAGGCCTTGTTCATAAATAAATGACAAATTCAAGCCATCAATCTTAAGTTCGCAGCAATACTCAATGTCTTTATTCTCTGGCCAATCTAAAAATCTCTTGACTTTTAAATCAAACTCTTGGACCTCCGCAAAAGAAAACAAATCGTCAAAAGACCATTTAGGAACAGCGTGGCGATACTTGTCAAACTTGCCTAAGGCCTTGCCGCCAATACGCTGGGTCGGCGAATCCTTAGTGATCAAGTCGGGATATTGTCGTTCTAATTTTTCCAGCTCGTCTTTAAGGGAATCTCGCGCCGCATCAGAAACAATCGATTTATCTAAGACATAATAAGCATAATCGATTTCTTTCATCTGCCTTTTGATCTTGTCTATTCTCTTTTTTGCCTCTGTCCTGTTCATAATTATTCTTTCGTAATATCCTGTTCCGAAAACAACACAAAACCAAACAAGCCGGAAAGCGGATTAAGCGGCGGAATGTGAGCAACGATCATTTGTCGGTTATTATTGAATATCCCCTGCGATTTTAAGGTCAAATTGGTTACGCCGTAAGTCGAGGTAGCCAAACAATCGCTATCGGAATAAGCCATAACCGATAAACGATCAATATTATCCAATTCTGTCGAACCTAAGGCCTTTAATTCCACCACATAGTCAACGGGGTTGGTTAAGGCCTCGCAACTGTCACTGTCAACAACATTATTAACATTGCAATCGCGAAATTTATAACAAAAAGTTACGCCGTCAGCCGAATCATCGGTCTCAATCACGTTATCCTCGGCATAATAAACCAGGGTTGGCGAAGTTTGTTCGTTTTGGTAAAGTTGAGGCATTAATTGATTGATGGCGACTTGCATCTTTAAAGTGTTGGAAGCTCCTAAAGATCCATACCAAGTCAAGCCAAAACTTTTAGGATCGCCATCCTGGCCTTGACGGTTAAGAAAATACAATTTGACGCTTTCGCCGTTAGACAAACGTTGGCGAAAAAAATTCTTTTCAAAATCAGAGGAATCATTAATATCCCATTGGGCGCCGTTAGTCAGGGAAAAAACTCCGCCGACGCCGGAAACGTCTTGATTATAAATGGCGCGCAAGGCCGAGGTGGAGGAAGCGGCTTCCTGCTTTTTGATAATATACAAGGAACGCTCAATACCGGCGTCAGCCGCATAATAAGCCACCGTGGAATTATCAATAGCCCGCGCCTTTTTGATATCCAAAAGAATAAAATAAAAAAAACCCAGGGCGATAGACAAAAGCACGCCCAAAAGTATCAGGGTAAAAACAATAATAACGCCGCGTTCATCTTGTTGTTGCCTATAAAACATAATTAGTGATAAACTTTGGAAGAAATCGTGGTCTGCAATCGCAGTTCTTTATAATGGCGACTTGAAGTATTTTTGTTGTAGAGCGTCATCAGCACGGTTATCTCCGGCTGATAAACATAATCATTGAGCGTATCATCGTCATAAGGATTAAAAACCGGGCTGACGATGAATTGCAGATTCTTTACGCCCACATCGGAAGCGTTAAGTGAAGCGGAAACGGTATTGTTAGGATTAACGGTGGTGATGAATATTTTGGCGGAAAAATCTTCCGCATCATAAGCCAACTGCCAAATTTCTCCGGCTTCGTCTTCTTTAAATACCAGCCGGTCCACCTTGCCCTCGGCGGACGGCAAAGTTGCTTCATAATCCAACTCACGGCCGCGGATTTCCCGACCCATCTTTTCCACCATATATCTGCCGTCGTTTTGCAATTTTTCCATATTGGCGGTCTGCTGTTGAAGGTTATTGACATTGATAAAAACTCCGCCAACCAATATTGAGGTAATAGCAAACAAACCGGCAGTAATCAGCATTTCTACCAAAGTGAATCCTTGATTTTGTCCGGGTTTTAATTCCATAAATCAGCGCCAATTAAATAATTGATCCTCCACGACCAGTTGGCGCGGCTGGCCGGAATAAGTCCAAGTCACGCGGGAATTTACATTAATACCGATTTTAATGGTATTGGCGGGACAACCACTATCGTTTGTAGTGAAAAAGTGGGACGTATCATCGCATTTCAAATCTTCCGGATCGCTATCATAACAGCAAATGGAGGCCAGTGTTACCAAGCGGGAAAAAGGCGAGGAATTTGCCGTGGCTGAAGATGAATAGTAACCGTCGGCATCAAAAAACAACTTACCGGCCTGGTTATCGTCTTCTAAAACAAGCAGACCATTGCGGTAATCAATAGTGTAAATGCCGTCAGCCAACCCCCTATCCCAAAGCCATAAACCGGAAGCGGCTCCAGAATCGGACAGATTCCTGGCCATTCTCAACCAATTGCTGTCGCGAATATTTTTAACTATTTCAGCGCCTTCACGCGCTAAATTAGCCGCCACAATCCGCATCTCCGATTCCTTAACGGCATTGAAATTAACTAAAAATAAAAACCAAACGGAAAACAAACCGATAGTAATAACGGCAATAGAAACAATGAGTTCGATTAAACTTTGGCCGGATTGATTATTTTTCAAACGTTTCATAAATTACAGGCAATTTCCTTTAATCTCCTCTACCTTACCGGAAACACTATTGACTTGGATGCAAAAAGCGGCCGAATCGTTGCTGATTTCTATCTTAGCTTCACTGGGATTATCGCCTAACAGAGTCATGCGTCCCCGAGGCACGGCAAAAACGATTGCCAACTTGTTACTGGTTTCATCCTTAATGGTAATATTAACTTTCTCTAAATTTTTTTTAACCACTTGCTGGTCCGGGTCCTTACCGCTGATCTCATAAAAACAGTTGCTCTGGCAATTACTGATAGCAAAAACAAATTGCTGGGAATAAATATTGCTCGGACCGCTGCCAGCCAAAGACAGATTGCGCGCCTGATCAATGCCGGTTAAAACCAAATCAGCTTGTTCTTTGAGCAGGCGAGCGTCTTCGTTACCGGCAAATTTAGCCACCATAAAAGAGGAAAGCAAAGTGAATATAGCAATGGCAACAAGCAACTCAATCAGAGTAAATCCTTTTTGCGCTTGATGTTTAAGCATAAAAATTATGACAATAAGCCAAAATACCAATTGATTATTTTTTCTCCCCAAAATAAGGCAACGAGAGTGCCTAAGGCCAAAAAAGTGCCAAAAGCTATCGGCGTTTTGGCTTGGGCTTTGCCAGAAACCAACAAAACAACGGAAACCGCCGCGCCGACAATATAAGCGGCCAATAATCCGACTATAAGAAGCGGCCAGCCCAAAGCCGCGCCCATTAAGGCGCCTAAACGCAAATCGCCTCCCCCGATCCAACGGCCGGAAGAAACCCAGTATTGCAAGCCGAAAAAACCAAAACCGACTAAGACGGCAAAAACCAACGACCCTAAACTTTGGCCCAAAAGCAAACTGAAAACGAACAATAAAACAATGGAAGGAATAGTAACCTGATCCGGTATCAATTGCCAGCGCAGATCATAAACAAAAATAATAGTTAACACGGAAACTAAAAAAATGTCCCTAAAAAATTTCAGTAGTTGGGTGGGGGTTGCGGCTGGAGCAAAAAAGATATCGCTTGATTGTAAACCAATAACGGGCAATTGTAAATTGACAAGGTAAACCAAGACAAACAACAACCCCGTCGCGAGTTCCACCAATGGATATTGCCAAGAAATCGGTTTTTGGCAATAACGGCATTTGCCGCGCAAAACAATAAAACTAACCAGCGGCACCAAATCTTTAGCTTTTAATTTAGTTTTGCATTGAGAGCACTGCGATCGGCCGGAAATGATTGACTCATTGGAATGCAAACGCCAAATCACGACATTAAGGAAGCTGCCGATGATAAGTCCGATGATAAAAATAAACAATATAATAAGCATGCTTTATTTATTTCACTCCGTTTTTCGTCCAAATATAACCGCCGGCCTTAAGACCGCCGATGCCTCGCTCCAAATAAAAATTAATTTCATAGTCGCTTTCGCCTAAAGCGCCGACAAGATATTTATAATTGCCTTGGCTTATGGGGTCAAGCGGTGTGGTTTGGTTGGGAAAACATTGGCTAATAATCATACCCGAATTACAATCAACGACTTGATAGGTATTATATTTAGAAAAATATCCGGCCATAATATCTTGCCAGGTTTTTAAACCTTTGAGACGTTCAAAATCCCTGGCTTGGCCGCTATAAAACCAAACGGCTAAACCGGTAAAAATCAACCCTAAAATAAGCAACATGGCATAAACGATAATTTTGTACGATAATCGTCGCATAAGTTGTCTTTATCTTAATATTATACCATAACCGAGACAACAAAAAAACCCTCTCAATTCAATGGGAGGGTTTTATTCAAGATTCTTAATTGGCATTACATTGTCCGGCAACGGCGGGGATAGCCGTATTTGCTCCCCTAAAACCATTGGTGTCGGCGCAGAAATAGGAGTCACTGGTACAAAGTTGCGCATAATAAGCGACAACAGAGGCCGTAGTGGAAGCTGAAGCGGTCCAACTTACTTTACCGGCAGCAGTGCAAGGATAAGTGCCTAACTTTGCAATAACAGAATTACTATAAGTGTCAGAGTCAACACTTTCGCCATTAGCTCTGGCAATCTCCGTCTGGGTAGAAGCAGTAGCGACGTTTGATTGAACTTTAGCGTCATTGGCTTTATTTCTGGCATCCTGCAAATAAACGATAGCAACCGAGGACAAAATGCCGATGATGGCGATGACGACCAATAATTCGATTAAAGTAAAACCTTTCTTATTCATAGGTTTATGATTTATATTTAACATTTTAATTTCACTCGCGAGTGAATAAAATTATGCTGTTTTTAAGCTTTTTCTTCGACCTTTCCTCTTTAATCTTGAGGGATATTTTGCTTATCCACAGCTATTTTATAACATAATTATAGCACAAAATAGGACAAAAAAACAGAAAAATCAACTGTTAATAAAAATCAGAAAGCCGATGACAATTGCCACATCGGCAGAAGAACCGCGATAACAAATAAAGCCACAGCGATTCCTAAAAAAATCATGATAATCGGTTCAATCAAATTAGACAAATTCCTGACGGAATTATCTATTTCTTTAGAATAAAAATCAGCGGCTTTGTCCAACACTTCTTCTAATTTACCCGATTCCTCGCCAACGCTGATCATATTGGCCACGATTTGCGGTAAATAAGGACTGGCGGCTAAGCTTTCAGAAATTTGATTGCCCTCATTGACGCTCCCTATCGCATTATTGATCATCTCTTCAAACATTTTATTATCCACCACTTCCTTGACTACCGCCAACCCCTGGGCAATGGGAACGCCGCCTTTAATCAGGGTGGCAAAACTTTGAGCAAAACGCACAATGTAAATATCTTTAAAAATAGCGCCAAAAATGGGAATTTTAAGTTTAACCAAGTCCAGAAAACGCCGACCCTCCGGTGTCCGTCGACCGACAAAAAATATAATTAATAAACCGACAGCCGTAAGAACCACTAACCACCAAAAATTCCTTAAGAAATTGGCTAAATTCATCATAATTTGGGTAATCAGAGGTATTTGAGCGCCTGATTCTATCAACATCTTGGTAATTCCGGGGATAACGAAGGCCACAACGATGAAGCCGACCACGCCCAAAACCAAAACAATCATAGCCGGATAAATCATCGCTCCCCTGACTTTTGATTCCAAATCATAATCCTTTTCCTTCTGATCGGCCAAATAATTCATCACCTCGGACAGGCGCCCCGAAGTTTCACCGGAACGCATAATATTAACATAAAACTTGGTGAAAATATCGGGATGGACTTCCAAAGCGGAGGAGAAACTTGACCCGCCTTCTACTTCATCAGCCACTTTATCAATCACGTTGCGCAAATAGTCATTTTTGGTTTGTCTGACCAAAATACGCAAACCGCGCACCAAAGGAATATTGGCCTCTACCATCACCGCCAGCTGACGGAAAAATATCACTAAATCTTTATTACTGACTCGATTAAAAAAAAATATTTTTTGCCAATACCAGACACCTGAAACGACTTGAGGCCGGATATCAATGATGGCTAATTTTTTATCCAACAAAAAATTGGCTACGGCCTCAGTGGAAACCGCATCCATGGCTGCTTCAATAATGTTGCCTCGGCGATCCTTGGCTTTATACTTGTATACCGACATGAATAAAATTAATTCTTTCCCAAACCCTTAGAATCGGGGGAATGCTCTTGCGCTTCTTCGTAAGTGATCAAATTGGCCTTTATCGCCTCATTTAAGGCCTGATTGAACGATATCATGCCCTCACGGCGCGAGGTGGCGATAATGTTGTCTAATTGATTAAGATTGCCGCTGGCTATGGTTGATCTAACCGTATCATTGACTAAGAGTATTTCGCAAATTGGGACTATCCCGCCGCCGATTTTAGGCAAAAGCTTCTGGCAAACCACGGCTTTTAAAGCGCCGGACAACAAATCACGGATTCGTTCCTGATCAAAGGCCGGAAAATAGTCAAGGATGGCAGTCAGTGTTCTGGTGCAAGTATCAGCGACCATAGTAGTGACAACCAAAGCGCTGCCACGAGCTATTTCTAACACCGGCGGAACAATGGAAGCGCTGTTCAGCTGTTCCAAAAACAATACATCTCCGCTTTCTTCTTGAAAATAACTCAGGGCATCAACAAAACTTTTCGTATCCTGACCAACTTCACGTTGCTCAATAACGCTGTTCTTGTTGGCAAAAATATATTCAATCGGATCTTCAATGGTAATAATATACTTCTTTCGGCTGATATTTATCTCCTCAATCATAGAAGAAGCCGTGGAAGTCCGGCCCGAACCGAAAGCGCCGGAAACGATAATCAAACCTCGATTCAATTTAACTAATTCCTTAACCGCCGCCGGCAAGCCCAATTGATTTAAAGCCGGGATTTGCATCGGGATATAACGAAAAGTGGCGGATAGAAAACTTTTCTGGTAAAAAATATTTATTTTGAAACGAAGATTTTTATCAAAATTATAGGTTAGGATTATTTCCCTATCCTTAGCTAATTTTTCCTGTTGGCCCGGTGTCAACAATGTTCCCGCCAACTTAGTCATGAACTCTCCAGTAATAATCCCCTTGTCTTCCAGATAATGCAATTCGCCGTTGACTTTGATAATCGGGAAATGGCCAACGGTAAAATGCCAGTCGGACGCGCTGGCCGTTATTCCTTCAGTCAATATTTGTTTCAAAAATAAGTCCTGGCCAGTATCCATAATTACGCAATTAATTTTTTGATCTTTTCCACCACTTCGGACGGCATAAAATGAGCTTTAATCAAATAATCCTTGGCGCCCATTTTTAAACCCTTTTCCACATCTGATTTTTGGCTCAAATTGGTTAATAAAATAACCGGAATTTTCTCTAATTTGCTGTCGGCCTTAAGCGACTTAAGGATATCAAAGCCGCTCATTTTGGGCAGAATCAAATCCAATAAAATAATATCCGGCGAAATTTTCTTCGCTGACTCCCAACCCTTTTCACCGTCATAAGCCACAGTTACCTTAAATCCCTCCAGGGTGAATTTGGTTTTATACAAATCAGCCAAAAAAACATCATCCTCCACAATCAAAATATTTACTTTCTTGTCTTTAGTCATATAAAATATATTAGAAATTATAAATTAAATAAACTATCTTAATAGATCAAGGGATTCCTCGGTTCCACTCCCGCTTCGCTTACGCTGCACTCGGAATGACGATAAGGCAACTGAATCTAAATATTACATTTGCGTCACCTGCATCACCTCTTCAATGGTTGTCAATCCCATCATTGATTTCATTATCCCGTCCTGCATTAAAGTGACAAAATTCTGTTTCTTCAATTCAGCTATGACTGCCTCATTAGAAAAATTCTCTTTGGCGATAAGTTCCCGCAATTCCGGGGTAATGGCGATAATTTCACTAATAACCGTACGACCGACGAAACCGCTCTTGCCGCAAAGATCACAACCTACTGCCCGATAAAATTTGGCTTGCGGCGCATAACGCTTAAGCAATTCCGGCGGAATCTGCTGGATTTCGCTTTCTACTTGCTTAAGTAAGGGACCGGGTAAAGACACTTCTTGGCGGCAACTGGAGCAGATTTTTCTAACCAAGCGTTGAGCCATGATTAAATTAAGCGTAGAGGATAGCAAAAACGGTTCGGCTTTCATATCAATCATGCGCGGGATAGCGCCCCAAGCGTTGTTGGTATGCAAAGTGGAGAAAACCAAATGTCCGGTCAAACCGGCATGAATGACTAACTCCGCCGTTTCACTATCGCGGATTTCTCCCACCATAATCACGTTGGGATCTTGGCGCAAAATTGCTCTCAAGCCGGAAGCGAAGGTAAAACCGACATCCGGGTTGATCTGGGATTGATTAATGCCGGCAATAGAATACTCAATCGGATCCTCCAAAGTAGTAACATTGCTATTTTCGGTTTTTATCTGGTTTAGAATGGAATACAAAGTAGTGGTTTTGCCGGAGCCGGTCGGACCGGTTAAAAGAATCAGGCCAAACGGCTTATTGGCATTCTGGTTTAACAATTCAACTTCATTATCAAGAAAACCGAGTTGAGACAAATTAGGCACGCCGGCAGAAGTATCCAGAACGCGAATTACCACCTTTTCTGAATTTAGCATGGGTAAAACGGAAATGCGCAGATCCACTTCCTGGCCGTCTATTTGCGACCTGATGCGGCCGTCTTGAGGCAGGCGCGTTTCATCTAATTTTAGGTTAGCCATAACCTTGATGCGCGATACCACGGCGTTATGGATGTAAGTGGGCAAGGTCAGCGAAGTATGCAAAATTCCATCCACGCGATAGCGTACACGGCTTTCACTGCGTCCCGGCTCAATATGGATATCCGAGGCATTGCCTTCAATGCCATGACGGATAATTACGGAAACAATCTTAGCAACGGGGGCAGCTTTAATTTTTTCTTCCAAAGCAGCTCCGCCTTCCAATATTAGTTCATCTTCCTTCTCCGCGTACTTCTCTTCCGCTGACTGCAAAGCAGTACCGATTTCCTTGGTAAAACCGCTATAATTCTTAATAAAACGACGAAAATCTTCCAATAAAATTACAAAATAACTAATTTGAAAACCCGAGGTCTTAGCCCAGAATTCAATCGCTTCATTAGCCATAAAATCCCCGGGATCAACTAAACCAATGCTGACCTGCTTATCTTTCTGGGCGAAGACAATGGCCTTATAATTTTCCGCCACTTTCTGCGATAACAAATTAAGAATCTCCGGCTTAATCTGACTGACCGCCAAATCAGCTACGGGTAAGTTGAATATTCCTCCCTTGATTTTTAGCAGTTCATCACGATTGAAGACATTGCGTTCCGTCAATTCCTCTTCAATTGTTCGCTTGCCCTTATTGGCCGCGCTTAAGGCCTCATCTAAAATAGAAGGGTTAACTAAGTTATGGCTAGCTAAATAATTTCTTATTTTTTCATTGTATTGAATGTCGGGCATAATTTTATTCTCCTAATTCGCGGCAACGAGCGGTTGAAGTATTCACTATCGCGTTAACATCGGCGATTTTTCGTTCAAAAGGATTACCTCGGCCGGAACTCAACTCCACTCCGGTAATCGGCCAATCATTGCATTGATTAAGTTGACTGATTTCTGGAAAAATATCCCGATTTATCTTGACGAATTGACTGCCTAAATTAACCAAATCCTGCTTCTGTAATAAAGAGAAAGGCCAAAATTTCTGCCAATAAGCCAGGGCGCCATAAGCAATGACAATCAAAATAAACAATAAAATGTATAAACGCCAAGAGGATTTTTTTTCTTGTTTTTCCATATTCAAAATCGCTTTTATTAGGGACGATAATAAACGGCCAAAGAAAGATCATAATCCTTGCCATCATCGGCCATACTAATGGAATTAATGTCAGCAATAATGGCTGATTTTTCCAAAAAACTCAAAAATAACTTAAAAGAATTATAATCACCGCCGGCCAAATGCATTTTAACAATTATTTTTTGTACGCCGATGACTGTTCCCGTATTACCGGGCAAAGTACTAACGCCATCGCTAAACGATAAATTACTGACGATAAAACCGGCGCGTTTGGCTAAATTGGTAAAATGCACAATCATGCTTGGCGTATCTGGCGCTGCTGGCAAAACCAAAGACAAAAGGCGTTTCTCTTCCGCCGTTAACTCAACTATTTGAGAAGCGTTCTTTTGCGATTCGCTCAATTGAAATTGAGCAATGGAGATTTTTTCCTGCAATTCGGCTTGTACCTGGCGGCTATTATTATAATTTGTCCACTGTGGATTTAAAACCAATAAATAGCCAAATAATAAAACCAGGATAGCGATTAAGGCCAACCAAAAACGCTCATATTTGTTCCAAAATTCAACTAAAGTATTTTTATAGCTCAAATCAGGCATAAATTATTTGGTCAACTGACGAAAAACGCCTTCGGCCAAGGTCAGGCGTAAAAGGAAATCAACACCGGTAACTCCGGCTTTAGGATCGGCAGACACTTGCATGCTGGTGGTTCTGGCATCCTTGACAAAATCACCGGCGTTCCTTAAAACCACAAGTTGCCGCGCCAAAGTTTCGTAGTTATCAGCCGCAGCCGGCAAAGAGATAAGTCCGGCAATATCAGCTTTGAATTCCTTGAAATACACTCCGTCCAAAGTATATTTCTCCAATAAAACAAAGAACTTGCTCCAATAAATGCGATTGTCCAGCAGTTTTTTTAAAGTAATGACGCGATTAGCTGTATCATTGTTAATTCTCGCCCGTTCATTATAGTCACCGACGCTCTTTTGTAATTGTGTTAAATCTTTTCGGCCGGTTGATATCTTTTGATTAATATCACCTTGCAACCAATTCATACCCAAATAACAGAAGAATACCAATAAAGCCGGCAAAATCATGGCTAAGACGATTCTCAACCAACTAACGCCTCCCGCTTCTCCTCTTAATAATTCAGAGGGTATGAGATTTATATAGGTATGACGATTATGTTTTAGCGGAATAACAGTATGGTAACCGCCGGATTTTTTAGGTTTGCCCCCTTTCCCCGATTTCGCTTGTTCGCTGCCCGGCTTGGATCCAAACTCCGCAAAGTTTACCGGCGCCGCCGCCGATATTGCCGTCATTTCCGGCGCTTTAGCCAAGCGGATCTCTGGTTCTGATTTTTTGGAACGAGAAAACAAGTCCGACAAAATATGCCACCAACTATTTTTTTTGACAGTCGGCAAAAATATGCCGGGTTTTGACTGATTTACCAACGAAGAAACGGCGGATTGGGACGCCATTTGAGATTTAATCGGCCTATTATTTTCTGTAATCGGCATTTTCATTGCTTCTTTGAAAATCGGGCGGGGGAAATTATTTTTAGATGGTTCTTCGTTGAATGGCAAATTAGCCGGAACCGAGGATTTAAAAGTCGGCAAAATAACTGCCGGCTGATCGTTGACCGACGGCTGATAACGGGATGAAGAAACAATAGGTGAAACCGGTTTGCCAAATACACGACTGAACCAATTGGCTTTTTTTGCTTCTTTCGGATTAGTCAGAGCAATATCAAAACTCGGCGTTTGATTCGTTCGCCGCTTTTGTTCTTCAGTTTCTTTTTTTCTTAATTCTTCCGGCAACAAGTTAACATCTGACATGTATTAATATTATACCATTTTTTGTTCTCCAATACTAATAATTATTCTATCTCCCGCATCGCCAAACCGACAGGAACGGCAAAGCGCGCTCCGACACGATCCAAAATCGGCTTCAAGTCAACAGGATAAACCACCCGCGCCCAGGGATCGCCGATAACCGTATTAATATTAAAAGTATTCGATAAATAACCCGGTAAATGCCCCAAAAGAGCCGTACCGCCGGTTAAAATCAATTTATCAATCTTAGTGTTGTTGCTGTCTTGATATAAATTAATCGTGTAACTAATTTCATTCAAAATAGGAGCGAAGGCCTTTTCTACGGTCTGAGGCAAAGAATTCTCGCTGGTTTCCGAATCCAATGACAAATCTTGCTTAAATTGTTCGGCTCGTTCCAAATTAACGTTTAAAGCCAAGGAAATGGCCTTGGTCAATGCCTGGCCGCCCAACTCTAAAGAACGATTCAAAACCGGCACGCCCTTAGAAACCACGACTAAACTGGAGGTGGCCGCGCCCAAATCAATAATCATCACCGTTGATTTATCATCGCCCAAAAGCGAACGAATCAAAGCGAAACTTTCCGTTTCCAAACTAAGCAAAGTCAGGCCGCATTTAGCAAAAATATCAATGTATTTCTTAATTAATTGTTTACTGGCTCCGGTTAGCAATACGCGAACGTTTTTCTTGGGCCTAGAAAATATTTTTTTCAACGGATTAACTTCCTGATTCAACTCTGGTAATTTTTCCGCGCCGCCGCCTCCGCCCGCTTCAAATTCTTCTACGATCTTCCAATCCAAGATTATTTCTTCCAACGGCATGGGGATGATTTTTTTAGCTTCCCAGCTTATCGCCGCCGCCAAATCTTTTTTTGATAACGATGGCAAAGTCAGAATGGAAGTAAAAACGGAAAAATTAGGCAAAGCGGCTACGGCTTTATTGGCGGTTACTTTTGATTTTTTACAAACTTCCTTAAGAATGGCGGCAGTTTCTTCAATATCGGAAATTATTCCCGATTCTGAGATATTAGTCGGGCTTTTTTCGGTAAAACCATAAGTAATCAACCGCGGCCGGCCGGAATAATTGGATAATTCAACTACTTTAACGGAAGAAGACCCCAGATCGACACCGAGATAATTGTTTTTCTTTGATCCAAGCATAAAAATTAAAAATTAATAACCGATAATTAAGCATTTTTTCATTAATTTTAATTACCAATTATTGATTATTAGTTGTACTTTAATACTGATAATCCCTAATCACCGGCAGATTTTCAGCCAAGGCCTTAAGTCCCGGGGGCGGATTAGCGATCAAACGGCCATCATAAATAATTCTTTCCGAACCTTGAGACAATTTAGAATAGGTGCGACGGAAATCAAAAGCCCTGGCGATAATCAAGCCCAGCACCTCCAACTTATTTTTGCTTTGGTTGGAGAAGAACACTCCGCAGCCATTGGCGGCATATTGAGGATAATCATCAGAACCGCCGCTCCTCTGGCAAACGCTGACGCCGTCTTTGCCTAAAAGCATAAAAGCGCCGGCGATATTGGTTACGGCGGGATCGACTATAACATCCCCCTTGATAACCCAAGCTACGGAACCTAACTTTTTCAAATCATCGGGCAGGCCGGAATCATAACCGAAATTGCTATTAATATTCAGATTGCCATTGACTACCACCAAACCATTGCCCCTTTGATTGCCTGCCGCATTGGCAATATTGAAGCCGCTGCCAATAACCAGATCGCCATTAATGACGTAAACGCCATTATTAAGAATCTTATTATCATTCCAAGTGGCGTTAGCGCTGATATTTAGCACCTGATCATATTTATTATAACGAACATTGCCTATTTTTTTATATTCGGTAGTTAAGCCAACCAAATCAATCTGCCCCAAAGCATTTTTATAAACGCCGTTTTGCTCTGTGGGGAAAGCGATGGAAACATCGCTAAAATAAGGTATCTGACAATTGACAGTCGTAAAACTGTAAACATCCTTGGCAAAAATACAATAAGTGGCGTTACGGCCCTTTTCAAATCTTTGTCTGATATAGTTAGAACCGTAAACTGAACCGAATTGCGTTTGCAGCCAAGGATAGACAATTTCAGCTGCGCCATTAAATTCCACCCAACCGGCGCCGACTAATTTAGTGTCATCACCGTTCCAGCCCCAACCCAAAATCGTGCCATTGGCGCCATTAACTGCTGTGCCGTAACTTTTACAGCTTTCACAGCCGGAACTGCACACAATTCGACCAGCGCCTAAGGCGTTGGTTGAGGTCTGACAACCAGTGCAATTGAAACAAATTGAGCCGCTGCCGCCGACGGTGGAAGTAACATTAGCTTCCGGTATATTTTCGCCATCAAACCGAACGCGAGCAAAACAAGTATGGCAATTCAACGCCCCCTCTTCATTATTAGTATTGCAATCGTAGCAGGTCTGACCAACGCCATTAATCAAAGAGCCGCTGCCCGCTAAAGAACCGCCTAAATATAAATAACCATCGCTTTTTACCGAAACGATACCAGCCCAGCCGGAAACTTTTTTGGTTATTGGGTCATAATTGGCGCTCCAACCGCCGATGGGAGTACCACCAATACCCGAACTGGAGCAAGTGAAACCGAAACAAATCCAGCCCACATATTCCGACCAACCATACCCAATCAGATTATTATCGCTATCTAATTGAACTCTGTAAGCCCTGGTATCCCCGCCTTCGGATAATTCCGCATTTTGATAATGCAATGATATCCAGCCGTAATTATCGCTCCATAGCCAGCCGGCAACATCATAAACTACAGTTGCTTCTTGCATGAAAGCTAAGCGGCAAGCTAATACCCCAGCCAAAACAATAATGGCCGTAAGCATGGTCAGTGATCCATATTTAAAAACACGATTAGGCATGATTAAGTTGACGAAATTAAGGACAGGTTTCACTGGTTAAGAGGCCATTAGTAAAAACTAAATTGCAATTAGCGCCATTGCTTCCTTTGACTCGCACCGTTCTGCTTATGCCGGTGGCCGAACCGGCCATAAAACCAGTCGCTCGAACCACGCCGTTAACCTGGAGTTTCTGCGTCGGCGCAGTTAAGCCGATACCCACATTGCCTCCGGTGCTTATAATCATTTGATCGGCATTATTTTCTCTAAAATATATATTCCTATCAGAAGGACGATTAATATAAAGGTTGGTATTATCAGGCGATGACAACAAGTTGTAATTACCTTGAGAGATTTCATTCCCTGATAGTTGCAAAGCCATCCATGAACCGCTTTGCGTACTATCCGGCCAGGCGCCTATGATTGCATAACCTCCGGCTTTTTCGTTGAGAGAACGATTAATTTTTAAACCTTTTCCCCCGCTAAAAGTACCTGACAAACCGCTATTCTCGGTAGAATTTCCAGAAATTGCTGCGCCGCTTTCCGTCCAACCCTGCACCCCCTCTCCTCCGGAACTACTGCCATACAAACCAATGCCCGTATCACTGGCAGACATTCCTAACACTCCTGCCGTATAACCTTCGGCTATAACACCAAAAGAATATTCCAAGCCGGAAGTAATGTGAGTATTCTTAACATAAACAGTGGCGCCATCGGGCTGAGCAATACCATAACCCGTAGTGCTATCACCAACCACACTTAGGGTGGAGGCCGGGCTACTGGTTCCTATGCCTACTCTTCCATCGGACAAAAAGGTCATTACGCTATTAGCGGGGTTGTTGTCGCCGGTTGCTAAAACCAAATTAGTGGAATTAGCCGGCCGATACAACCACCACAAATCTTGGCTGCTGGTCGACGGACCGACAGACCAACGCAAGCCGTTATTATTTTCCGTTTTATAAGTGCTTAAATCCAAAAAAACGTCTTTATTGGCTATTGTTGGTCTCTTCCAATAAATACTTTGGTTGGATATGGATAGCAGAGAAGTGGGATTCCAATTTCCCACGCCGACATAACCATTGACGCTTTGAATTTTCACGGCCGTTAAACCGTTGCCCCAACCAGCAACACTGCTGGGGTCTGTCCGACCGACATAAAATTCCATGCCGCGCGCCGGATCATTTTTAGGGGCGTCATAACCGATCCCGCCGCCCTCGCCATAACTATCCGTATTCGCAATAGTATCAAATTCCATAGCCGCTCCAGCGGCAGGATTCCAAGGTGTGGCCGGACTCTCTGTAATCGCTAATGCCGAAGCCGGATAATAAGTTAAGCCCGGACCTATATGCAACCTTTTCTGCGGAGTATTGTTATTGATTCCGACAAAGCCATTTTGGGTAAGAGTAACACGATCCCCACCGTTATCGGAACCTTTGCTCCAAATATTTAAACTGTCTGCTGTATCGGGGTAACCGGTAATCCCCGCATTGCGATTATATATTGACCAATGTTCATTACTGGTGCCATATTGCAATTGCAATTCCGGATTATTCACAGTATCGGTAATACGCACCCTGGCCGTTTTGGCGCTGGTGGGGGCTGCTATTTCTAACATTTCAGCCGGAGTGTCAACACCAATACCCACCATAGAGCCCAAAGCTGACGTACCAAGATCAACAATTGATAAAAGCGGTATATTGCCGCTGGAATCCAAAATCTTCATCGCATAACTCAAAACACCGGCCGATTTAACTAGAAAGCGATGATTAGTCGCTGGAGCCGCGCCTAAACCAACCCGATTGTTGGCATTATCAATGATTAAAGCCGAGGTGCCGGTAACATTCGTGCCATTAGCCGGATAATAGGCAACTTGCCCAGACAAACCGTAATTAACACCGCCGCTTCCGCCCGATCCGATACCGCAAGCCGCGGCAGTGGCAGAAATTTGGCCGGTAGCGCTAGTTTGCAAGCAACGAACCCCGCTGCCGACTAAACTGCTCGCTCTTATTAAACCATTAACTTGCAAACCGGTTGAACTGACCGTGCCAGCCACATCTAATTTGGCAACGGGAGCATTTTTGCCGATACCGATATTGCCGTTTTGCAGAATAGAAAAACGATCATTGCCGCCGCCCCAAATTCTAAAAGCATCTTCGGTCTGATTATTATAAATACCCCAATGGTCATTGACGCCACTGGAATATTGCAACTGAATCTCGGGATTAGCCGAGGTATCATGGACACGCAACCAAGTATTGGTAGCCCCCCCGCCGGCTCTTTTTATCACTAAAGTAGCTTCAGGAGTCACATCGTTTATACCGACATTGCCGTTGTCAAAAATAGAGGACTCACCCAGCGTGCTAGTGGTGATAAATTTAGACAAGTAATTGACTCGGCCGCTGATCCCTCCAGAAGTTGGCGAAGTGGAAGTGCACGCCAATTTAGTGCCGTTCCAACCGACTAAAGAGGCGATACTGCAGTTATCGGGAGTAATTGTTAACGTATTCCATCTGCCGGAAATAACATCGCCGCTGAAAAGCGTGGATTGATTAAGCGGCGCCGCGACATTGCCATTAGGCGGATCATCTGTCGGACCGGTCCAGGATAAGGCAGGCGCAGACAAAATTAAAAACAAAGACAGGCCGCTTACGACGAAAATCGCAACCTGAAAAAACTTGATGGGCTGTTTTACCAGCATATTTTTGTCACCTTATTTGCTTGTGAAAAACCAACTTAATATTATTATATTACTGATTTCCGATAAATTTTGACTCGCTCTTTTAAGCTCATCAGTGATTTTTGGGAATGACGGAAAAAATTGGCTGATTTATAACTTATCCACAAGCATTAACTATAATTTAATTATACAACATTTTAGCTATTTTGAGAAATTACTATTTTAATTACAACATAAAATCTATCTTTAATGCAATCCTGTACCTAATCAAAGCTTTGCGTTGATTCTAAAAAACCATCTTTGCGCTATCACTGCCGATTGCCTGCAGTCAAAAAAAAATTGTTAAAATGGTCAGAATAAGAAAATCGTCGGACAGAAAAAAATCATAGTCAGCGACATTTTGTGATTAAAGGTAAAAAATGGTATAATAAAAGTGTAATTATTACATCTTTATTATGGCGGATGATGAACGGGTTATAATAGATGAGGCAAATATAGCCAATCAAATAAACAGCCAAAAAAACGCCAAGCGTAATGAATTGATTCGCGCTGATGATTTTTCTTCGGTGGATACTGCCTTGGGCCGCCGTTCAGCCGCGTTCGGACAAACAGAAAACCAACAAAGCAAAAATAGCCGATCCAATTCAGCTTCTTCGGATGATAATCAGGCCGACATGCTTAATTCTGAAAAAGCTCAAGCCGCCAATACTGCCGCTAAAGCCGCTGAAGAAACCAGTGAAGCGAAACAAAAAATCCAACAAGCCGCGAAAACCGTCAAAACAGTCAGGTATGTTTGGATGGCCTTGACTTTTATCGCCGGAACTTGGTGGCTTTGGGTAGTTATTCTACTGCTTCTTATTGTTATTATGATTGGCGGCAGCATGTATTACGCTTATGAAAAATGCGGCTGGTCATTCTATCTTAACGGCGCCATAAGCTACCTAATCAATGACCCGGAAAAATTAATCAGCGGGAGTTTGGAATGCGTTCAGGAAAGTAACACCGGCTCCCCGGCGGCTGCTCCCGCCGCCTCGCCGAGCGCTCAAGACGCTGGTCCGCAACCGTCAAGCGGCGCTACTGCCGGCGAAAACGAGGGGGAAATTGAGGATGGCGGTTAATAATAAATATCACATATATGAATCTTGATTGGAAAAAAATTGGGGTTTTCGCCCTAATTATCGGCGCCGCCGTTTTATTGGTGTTTTTTATTTATTGGTTTTTTTGGCTGCCTTTCTTTGCTCCTGCCAGCACTCTGCCGACTGAACAAACTGCCACTACCACCATCGGCCAACTGCCTGAAGCCGGCGCCGGCAATCAGCAAATAGCGGCGCAATCCGGTTTCCTGCCCCAATCTCCCGGGCAAATTACTGCTTCAGTGCCTGCGGTCACCAAAACAGCTCAAGGCGGACTAACGGCTGTAAGCGCTATCGTTAAAGATCCGGCTTATTTTTCTTTCATGACCTCCGACGGGACAATCAGTTATTATAATTCTAAAGACGGCAAATTTTATCGCGTGGACAGTAACGGCAATATCACTGCTTTGAGCGACCAAATATTCTATAATATCAGTAATGCCACTTGGGATAGCAAGGGTAATAAAGCTATATTGGAATATCCTGACGGTTCCAACACTGTTTATGACTTTAATACAGAAAAACAAATCACTCTGCCCGAGCATTGGGAAGATTTTGATTTTTCGGCCAATAATGAGCAGATACTATTCAAAAACATGGCCCTGGACGTGGAAAATCGTTTTTTAGTCGCCGCCAACTATGACGGTTCCAATCCTCAAATTCTAGAAAGTATCGGCGGTATTGAAAACCAAGTCCAACCTAATTGGTCACCAAATAATCAAGTGGTAGCAACTTTTAACGAGGGTAAGGATCTCAACCGTTCTGAAATTTATCTCATCGGTTTAAATGGTGAAAACTTCAAATCCATGATTGTGGAGGGCCGAGGGTTTCAAAGCGAATGGTCGCCCAATGGCGAACGCCTGCTTTATAGTGTGCACAATATGACAGATTTCAAGCCGCAACTGTGGATTTCCGACGCTCATGGTGATAATATCGGCACTAACCGCCAAGCGCTTTCCTTAAACACTTGGCCGGACAAATGCTCTTTCGCCGGCAATGATACGCTTTACTGCGCCGTTCCGCGCGATTTGCCCAATGGCGCCGACATTGATCGTAGCGTGGCCGATACTCTGACTGATGATATTTACCAGATTGATTTAACGACAGGCCAACAGACAATTATTGCCACGCCAACCCGCCAAGGTAGTATTGCCAATATTATGTACAACGCTTCTTCGCCCAAATCATTATTTTTCACTGATGGTTCCAATAACCGCATTTATAAAATTGATTTGCCATGAACAGAAAAATCCCAATCTTAGCGATTATTTATTTTGCCTCTTATCTTTTGCTTTTTCCTTGGATTGCGGCTCAAGCGAATTATATTGATGATTGCTTAAAACAACAGCAAGACCAACTTGATAACTGCGAATCTGATGATACGGCCTGCCAACAACAAGCCGCTGACGATTTTTCCCTTTGCAAAAACGAATATGAGGCGGCGCAAAATGCGCAATTAGCAGCATCAGATGCCGCCACTGCGGCCCAAAGCGGAGATTTAATTCTCAACGTGCCTATCGGCGCCTTTATGGGCGGTAATGTCAACGAAAATTTATTGGGTAATTATATCAAGGCCTGGTATGACTTGATGCTGGGGGTAATCGGCATTGTGGCTACGATAATGATTATGTGGGCCGGATTCAAGTGGCTTCTGGCGCGCGGCGACAGCGGCAAAATTACCGATGCCAAATCCATGATTTTTTCCGCTTTGGCCGGTCTGGCTTTGGCTTTATTGTCTTATACTTTGATATCCATCGTTAACCCCGACCTTAGCAATATAAATTTTGAGGGCCGGGAACCCATAGTGCAAAATTACACGCCGTTGACTGATGCGGAATTAAAAAAACTTTTTCAAGACCAACTGGGCAAACAAATCCTGCCTGAAACCGAACAAAAAGTCAGAGCCACCTTAAAAAAATCCGGTTTTGAAATTTATAAACCATATTGCAACAGCGAAAACGCCGCCACTCTGCCCGCGAGCGCCGAAATGGGGTCTTGCCTGCAATATGAATTGCTCTCAACTCAAGAAATAAGCGATTTGGCCACTCTGGGCACCACCTTGAATAACCTTAGTTTGGGCCCGTTGGAATTAAACCAACTGGCTAATAACAAATTCAGCATTTCCACCAATCCTTTAGCCGCTGACGAAATGTTACTGATGGACACCTTAAAAATTTCTCCCGACTTGATTGTCGGCGGAGTTTATCAGTTGGAAGGCATGAATATGCCTTTGCGTTTAACCAGTATGAATCAAGAATTGGTGGAATGGGAGATTATGAAAAATTGAATTATTTTTTATATTAATAATTATGAGATATTTACTGAAAACATTTTTAACTATTGCTCTGGTTTTTAATCTGTTGCTGCCGGCAGCGGTTTTGGCCGACAACAAAACTGAATATCAGCAATGCCTTGATGGTTGTTACGATTCAGGAGCGGATTGGACTCAAGAACAAATCAGCGGCTGTATTCACCAATGCTCCATCACCTATCCCAATGGGGCGGCGGAATGGGGCCAATCAACGCCTTCCGACACCACTGTGAACATTGGTTCAACAAAAACCATTGATCAAGATAGTGGAGCGTCTTTTACTTTTACTCCTAACGTGGCCATCGGCGGCCTTTTTACGGCCGGCGCTAAAATTCCGGTTAATGCGGATCTTCTGCCCAGCTACATTAACACCTGGTACGCATTATTATTGGGAACAGTTGGCATACTCGCAACGATTATGGTCATGTGGGGCGGATTCAAATGGCTTCTGGCGCGCGGCGATGGCGGCAAAATAACCGATGCCAAATCCATAATTTTTTCCGCTTTGGCCGGATTGGCCTTGGCCTTGCTATCTTATACGTTAATTAGTATTATTAACCCTAACTTGACGGTTATAACCGGACAGGAATTTGAACCGGTGATTCTTGCTGGTAATGCCGGCATCTCCACGGAAACTCAACAAAATAACTTAAAAAATCAGGGCAAGCAAATTGCCCCCGATAAGAACGATCCTTGCCTTAGCGCCCCCAATGGTACGGCTTGGGATTACAAAAAAGACGGTGTAAATAAGCCAATGACTTGCTCCAATTGCGACGCTTACGATTCGCAAATCAAAGCCGCCGCAGCCGCAGAGGGTGTGGATCCAAAACTGTTAAAAGCCATCATGTCTCAAGAATCAAGCGGCAACGCCAATGTGGGCACCAGTAAATCAAATGCTTGCGGTATTATGCAAATTTTACCGACAACTGCCAGCGGATTGGCCGGACGTAAAGTAAGTTGCGACGAACTTAAAGGCCAGGCCGGGGTGGATTTGAGTATTAAATTGGCCGCTAAATACGTAAAAAATAGCAACGAAAAAGATCTTACGCGAGCGGCGGCGGCCTATAATGGCGGCAAGGGCGCTGTCAGCAACAGCACAAATTGCAAAGGATACCTAAGCTACCAATGCTGCCAAAATGCCGGTTACGGGCAAACCAGAGATTATGTTAATAAAGTAATGAACTATTATAACGGCAACAGCACTCCATAAACAATTATGCCAGCCAACATCAAAACCGTCTTTTCCTGTTCCAAATGCGGCGCCCAATACCCTAAGTGGCAAGGGCGCTGTCTTGATTGTGGCGCTTGGGGGACTTTGTCTGAAGAACGAAAAAAATCAGAAAATTCGGCTAATACGGCCCGAGCGGAAGAAACTATTGACTTATCAACCATAATCGGGGGCAAAGAAACCAGAACCCTTACCGGCCTGAACGAAGTAGATCGCGTTTTGGGCGGCGGCATTGTTAATGGCGCTTTAATGCTTTTAGGCGGCGACCCGGGAATCGGCAAATCCACTTTAGCTTTGCAATTGGTTGGCCAACTTAATTCCGTCTTGTATGTTTCCGGCGAGGAATCGGCGGCGCAAATAAAAATGCGCGCCGAACGCTTAACTAATGATTTGAGCAAATTAAAATTTTTGCCGCAAACCGATATCGACGCCGTCATCGCCACGGCCACCGCGCTTAAGCCGCAATTATTAATAGTGGACTCAATTCAGACGGTCTACACGGCTGACTCTCCCGGCGCGGCCGGCAACGTGGGGCAAATCACGTCCTGCACCGCCAAACTGATGTCGCTGGCCAAAATAAACAACATCGCCGTCCTAATTATCGGCCATGTCACCAAAGACGGCCAAGTCGCCGGACCGAAAACTTTGGAACACTTAGTGGATACGGTGATGTATCTGGAAAATGACGCGCAAAATAATTTTAAAATCTTACGAGCCGTCAAAAACCGTTTCGGCGCCGTGGGCGAAATCGGGGTTTTTGAAATGACCGGCGGCGGACTAAAAGAGGTCAACGATCCGGCGGGAATTTTTGCCGATAAAGAACTGTCATCGGGCAACCCGGGCATCGGCGCTACCATGGTGCTTGAGGGCACCAGGCCGTTTCTCGTGGAGGTACAATCGTTAACCGCCAAGACCTTTTTCGGTTATCCGCAACGCAAAACCACGGGCTTTGATCTTAATCGCCTGCAGATGCTTCTGGCGGTTATTGGCAAATACAATAAAGTTAACTTAAGCAACCAGGACGTTTATCTTAATGTCGCCGGCGGCTTAAAAATAAAAGAACCGTCAGCGGATCTGGCGGTGGCTGCGGCAATTGTTTCCGCTTTTATGGAAAAGCCCTTGCCCGGCAAAACCTTGATTTTAGGCGAGGTGGGACTATCCGGGGAGATCCGTACCGTGCCGCAATTAACCCGCCGGCTTAAGGAAGCGGAGCGCCTCGGCTATATTAAAGCCATTATCCCCGCTCGGCAGGAAGCAACGGCGGAAAAACTAAAACTTCTACCCGTAAAGCATGTTAGCGAGATAATGGGACTACTCTAAGTGTGCCGTCAAACCGAACTGACTGACCGCTTCGGCTAACCGAGGAAAATCTTCCAATTTGAATTCAGCCGTAAAATCTTTAGCGGCATCGCGCGCTTTTTTCGCTAAAGCCAAATCGCCGGGATCGGCGATTTTTAAATTATCAATAAAGCCCGATTGCTCCAGGCCGAAAACATTGCCGCCGCCGCGTTGTTTCATATCGTATTCAGCCAAAGCAAAACCGTCGGTGGTTTGCGACAAATAATTCAATCGCGCCAAAGCCCGATCCGAGGGATCTTCAGAAAACAAAAAACAGTACGATTGACTCTCCCCTCGCCCCACGCGACCGCGGAATTGATGCAACTGGCTCAAACCGAATCTTTCCGCGCCTTCGATCATCATGACGGTAGCGTTAGGGATATCCACCCCGACTTCCACCACTGAAGTGGAAACTAAAATTTTTACTTCATTATCCTTAAACCGAGCCATCACTTCCTCTTTTTCTTCCGTCTTCAGTTTTCCATGCAGTAACCCTACCGGGAGCTGCGGGAAAACTTCTTTATCTAATTTATGGAATTCTTCGGTAACCGATCGCACACCCAGCTTATCCGAAGGGTCAATTAAGGGGCAAATCACAAATATCTGCCGGCCGGCGGCCGCTTGTTTGCCAAGGAATTCATAAGCCAACAGTCGTTTATCCGGCGGTACCACCTTGGTTATAATCGCTTTCCTGCCTTTGGGCATTTCCCGAATGATGGACAAATCCAAATCGCCGTAAACTATCAAAGCCAAAGAACGCGGTATGGGCGTGGCGGTTAAAGATAAAAAATGCGGAATTTTATTGCCGGCGCCCTTCTGCTTTAATTCCTGTCTTTGTTTGACGCCAAAGCGATGCTGTTCATCTACGACGACCAGCCCCAGTTGTTTAAAAACCACCTCTTTCTGAATCAGGGCATGAGTACCGACAATCAAATCTATTCCCCCGGCGGCTATTTTATTTAAAAATTCTTTTTTACCAACCTCTCCATTATTGAACACTTTTTGTGTTCGGGTCAATAGGCCGGTATTAATTTTATAACCGGCTAACAGCCGGCTTAAATTTTGATAATGCTGATTAGCAAGGATTTCGGTCGGCGCCATCAAGACCGCCTGTTGGCCGTTTAAGATAGTATTATACATGGCGATCAAAGCCACTACGGTTTTTCCCGAACCGACATCGCCTTCCATCAACCGATTCATGGGCTCGGTCTTAGCCAAGTCCTTGATAATTTCCCAAGCGGCGCGCTTTTGGTCCAACATCAATTCAAACGGCAACTGCGCTATGAATTCTTTTATTTTCGTTTCCTTGAATTCAATCGCCGGCGCCTGCAACTCTTTCAGATTGCGTCGCAGTATTTGCGACCAGGTTTGAAGTAGAAACAGTTCATCAAAGGCCAAACGATGACGCGCCGCGGCCAAGGCGCTGGCATTTTCCGGCCAATGAATATTAATCAGAGCGGATGACAGATTGATCAAATTCTGCCGTTTAATTATCTCAATAGGCAGATAATCGTAAACTTTTGCCAAAAGCGGCTTAAGCGTGGACAATAAAAAACGCAATTGTTTATTGCTTAGACCGGAAGTCAAAGGATAAACCGGCACAATTCCCGGAGCGATAGCGGTCGCGCGCTCATAATTGGGGGAATTAAAATGCAAATTAAACATATCCCCGCTAACTTTGCCGTAAACCCTGACAATTTCCCCGCCAGTTAGGGTTTTGCCCACCCAGGGCTGATTAAACCAAACGAGCTTAATGGAGCCGCTATCGTCAGTCAAAACCGCTTCAGTGATGATTTTTCTCTGCCGGTGGCTGCGGCGATTGGCTACCAATTCCAAACGTCCGACTACCGCCGCTTCCAAGCCCTCGCGCAAATCAGCTATTTTGGACAAACGGCTGTAATCTTCGTAACGAAAAGGATAATAAAAAATGAGATCCCGAACGGTCTCAATGTTTAACTTCTTTAATTTATTAGCCAACCGCTTGGCGTAAGGGCTAATCTGGCTGATCTGGCTATCAAGTGATAAGTTCATAGAAGGAAGTCGGATTAGCATCTAACTTTATGGACTTTCGACTTTATAAAATTTTAACTAATTGTGTACCCGACAGGATTTGAACCTGTGGTCTCCGGCTCCGCAAGCCGACGCTTTATCCAGCTAAGCTACGGGTACATGATACTAATAATCTGTCCCAAAAACAGCTTTTTGAAACAGATTCATATCTTATCATTTTTGCCGATATAAATCAAGTCCTACAATCTAAGCCAGCGCCTTAATTGCTCGGAAAGAGGTTCGGCTTCCCGTTCCAGATCTTCCGCTAAATGTTGCAATAAAAAATCTCTGACGGCCACGGCATTCTGGCCGACCAGCGGCACAATCAAACGGCTGCGCAAAGGATTGCGGAATTCCAAGTAAAGATTTTTTACGCCTTGCGCCTGGTAAACAACATAAAAATGATCAATATCTTTGAAATAATAAAAATTGTCGCCTGATTTTACCCCGTCTTCCGTGATAGTAAAATCAATCATTTCCGGTTGCCGGCTCTCATAAAATATAACCAATAAATAAAACAACAATAAGAAAGCGCTGAATAAATAATTCTTGTCATAAATCGTCCAAGCCAAAGCCAAGACCAATACTATAAGCGAGATGACATACCAACGCTTATCTTTATGATAGACGACAAATTCCGGATACTGCCAGGAAAAAACCACGCGACTAAGCTGTTCTAAGGTTTTTTCATTTTGAGGCATATACTATATGTGATTAAATAATTGCAGGTGCTTTTATTTCGGAGAGGGCGAGATTCGAACTCGCGGTCCTTTTAAGGGGACTTCAGTTTTCAAGACTGACGCATTCAACCGCTCTGCCACCTCTCCATCTTTGCTTCTTTTCTAAGATACATAAAATACAATGACGCAGCGGCTGCTGCCAGTCACTCCCGCTCTTTTTTTGGTTTAGTCCTGATGCCGGTACTTAAACGACTGGAGTTACCGGTTCTTCTTTCTTCTCTTTCTTGCCGCTAAAGGCGTAAATGTACAGGATTTCCAAGATACCCAGAGTGTTAACCAGTAAGAGAACAATAAACCAAGCAGTATCGCCACGACGAGCCGATTTCCAAAGCGCTAAACCTTTCCAAGGAATTGTCCAAAGCGCCAAAACCAGCATCAGGACTATAATCCATGGGTTTTGGGAATAGAGTTGTGAATACATATTTTATGTTAATTATATTGTAAAGTTTACCCTTTCAAGAGTACATTCGGAGAGAGAGGGATTCGAACCCTCGGTACGCCCATAATAGACGTACAACGGTTTAGCAAACCGCCGCCTTCAGCCACTCGGCCATCTCTCCAAACAACGCAACCTGCTTATTCTATCATAAAAGCATGTCTTTTGTAAAGCCCCCGTCCATCATGTAGCCAAGACAAAACCGCTAATTTCAGCGAATCCAGCGGTTTTTAAAACTTCGGCGCATTCGCTTAAAGTAGAGCCCGTGGTTAAAACATCATCAACCAAGATAATACGTTTATTCCAATTATCGCTTAATCGCTCCAAATTGATCCGGAACACTCCTTGCACGCTTCTAACCCGATCTTTTTGTTTTTGTCCGACTTGCGGCTTAGAGTAAATAACTCGCCTAAGCAAATCCGGACAAACTGACCAAGAAGAATTAGCGGCCGCCAGGGCTTGTGCGATTATTTCCGCCTGATTAAATCCGCGCCAAAGATACCGACGACGATGCAGGGGCACTGGAACTAAAACTGTGGGATCATTGCCTATTTGTTCTGTCAATTTTACTTCACTCACCAAACGATGAACGGTTCGCGACAGATCAAAGGCAAAATTATATTTTAAGGCGGCGATAATCTTGCCCATCAGTAATTGATCATAATCAAATAAAGCCGTAACTTCTATTCCACCAACACCGACCGGCAAAAACAATTGCCTTTTTCCGACCGGCAAAGTTATCAAGCACTTCTCGCACAACCACTCACCTTCCCGCCGACAGCTTAGGCAGTAACGCGGAAACAACAAATCGGCGATCTGTTCTTTAATATTGTTTATTGCCATTTCGCCTGATTCACCAGCCATTCTGTGCCGGATTTAATAAAAGTTAATTGCAAGTTGCGATAGTAAACATTGGGCGTAATGCCGTCGCCGCTGGTTTGCGTGACTTGGGTTTTGACTAATACTGCCGCTGAATCGGTTTTTACGCTTTGCAAATCGGCAGAAAGCGCTTTGACCGAGTAACCGGAAAACCCGGCCGCGCCGATAACCGGCGTTTGGGCCAAAGACGTTTTATACATTGTCACAGTCATAAGCGATTCCAAATCCTTGATATTTTTTTGCGGTTCGTCAGTGGAATAACTGCCATAGCGTTCGGCAAAAGACATGGCTAATTGCTTTAAGCCGATGGGATAATCGTTTTCCTGTTCCAAACGCTCCGGCGGCGCTGCCGGCAAGCCGAAAGTAGCGGCGCTGCCACCTGTCTCCACCTGCGGTGTCGACCCGGTTTGTTGATTCTGGGGTTTTTTTTGAGGTCCGAATATCAACCATAAAGCTACTGCTAAAGATAGCACTATGGCAATAGCTAAAATAATCAGTACCAATCGTCGTCGATCTTCAAGCATATAAAAATTTAGATTATTTTCTTCTTTTTGTTATTGCCGTTTAGCCGCTGCTCGCCTCTTGGTTGCTAATTATTCTGCGACAGCATCGCTTCGGCAAACTCTTTCTTGGCCGCCTCAATTTCCAATAATTGCCGCGGGTCGGAAGTAATCAATTGGTCTTCGGAATAGGAAGCCACAACTTTAACCGCCACATGTTTGGCGCCGGCAAAGAAAATGCCTTCGCCTACCGCGCCCTCCAATAGCAAATATTTTTCGCCCTCGGTTAATAGGAACGTTTTTTGCACCAAATCAATGGCCGCCGGAGATTGCTTGAGCAGCAATTGAATGGCGGAATTATTGACGATGGCTTGGCCGTAGGGAGAAGTCAGAAAATCATTGACATCCTGGGTGATAGTCGTAACGCCCAAGTAATATTTGCGGCAACGCTTGACTAAAGCAAAAATAAATTTGGCCGAATCCTCGCGTTGCATCAGCCACCAGGCCTCATCCACCACCAAAATCCTTTTCTTCATTTCCGAACGGACAATATTCCAAATATAATTGACAATGGTGTAAATCGCCAGCGGCTTTAGTTCATCTTCCAAATCGCGGACGGAAAAAACCACCAGCTGATTATTCAATTGGACGTTAGTCGGATGATTGAGCAAGCCGGAGAAAGTGCCTTCAGTGTATTTCTTGAGCCGCAAAACAATATTGTTGCCGCCTTCCATGCCCTCCAGGATATCCTGGAAATCCTGCATAATGGGCGGCTCCACGGTGCGTAAATCGGCATCGGGCGTAATATCTTTCTTGGCATAGGTCTCTAATAGCGCGCGGTCAATAATGGAGTCCTCTTCCGGCGTCACATCACCAATCATTAATCGCACCAGCCCCTTAACAGTGATAACGGCATTGCGGATAATATCCGCCGGTTTGGCGTCTTCGCCAATAGCGCGAGGCAGATCAAAAGGATTGATTTTGCCTTCAGAATTAAGCGAGATGTCAATGTAAGTGCCGCCAACAGCTTCGCACAAATGGTTATATTCGCGTTCCGGATCAATGATAATCACATCGGTGCCGAACATCATGCTGCGCAAGACCTCTAATTTAATCGTATAGGACTTGCCGGCGCCGGAAGTGGCAAACACCACGGAGTTGGCGTTCTGCAGGGAAAAACGGTCAAACAGGATTAAGCTGTTATTGTGGCGGTTGATGCCGTACAGAATGCCATGATCGGAAGTCAAATCGGAAGAAACGAACGGGAAGGAAGAAGCGGCCGGTGAAGAATTAAGGTTGATATAAACCTGGAGTTCGTCATACGCCATGGGCAAAGTGGAATTGAAACCTTGCTCGGCCTGATAGAATACCCGGCGGGAGAAAATCAAAGTGCCGCCGAAAAAATTCTCAATGCGTTCCGAGGTCTTATCCAATTCCTCCAGTGTTTTGGCATATAGCGTCACATATAGCGAGAATTGGAAAAAATGCTCAATGCCCTGGGTCAGATCATCGCGCAACTTTTCCATATCGCGCAAAGCAGTTTCGGCCAGAGGATCGCGAGGCGCGCCTTTTTCCGCCGCGCCAATAATTGTCGCCTCTAATACGCCGACTTTTTTCTTTAGCTGCTTTAAAATGACCGCGGCTTTGACCGGAAAAAAATACATGGCCATGTCCGCCTCAATATCCATATTGATAATCGGCGCAAACCAGCCGACAGCGATATAACGCGGATATTCAAAAACAAAGATGGTCCTAATGTAAAGTTCACCCAACCTGATATGATCGGAATTGACTTCCAAAGCGGCCGGAGCTATTAAATCCCGGACGGAAACGACGCCGCGCCGATAAATTCTCTCCTCTTCTAAAACTTCACGCGCCGTTTGCAACTCTTTGAGTTCTGTTTGTTTCTTTTGTTGCGGCGTTGGCGCTGGCGGCGGAGCATAGCCGACCGGCGGCGGGGTTGTTTGTTTGTTGATATCTTCGGGAGTAAACATAAAATTAAACGAGGTCTTCGGTTCTTAATTTATTAACGTCAACCAATTTTTCACTGCGAGAAACAGTCGGATTGTAGGTGTTATAAAAAATTTCAATTAATGATTGGGTGTCTAAAACCTGGGCGCGCAAACCCATGCTGGCCAAACCGGTTAAAACCCTGTCCACTATGGTTAAAAGTTCCCGCTGTCTTTGCATGAATTGTTTTTGCCCCAAAGATAAAACTTTTGTCGGCGACAGGATATCGCCGCTCCGCTGCCAAAAATTCCTGGTTTTTGACCGGAAGGGCTCGTAAGGCACCACGACCAAAAATCGTTTAGTCATAATATTGCCCAATTCCACCAATTCTGTGATATATTGCCGATATTCGGCCATTTGCATTTTTAGCAAATCATTTGTTTGTTTGGTTTCGGCATCTTTTAAAAATTCCAGATATGATTCCAAATCCAGTTGACGCGATTGAATGATAATCTGCAGAGGCGTATCCAAAGAATTCAAAAAACTGACATAACCGGAAATAATGGCGTTCTGTTCGTCTTCGGATTTAAGCGCAAAATTAATTGAGGACACCAAAATCACTGACCGCAAAGTGCCGTCTTTCATTACGATAGTGTCGTCCCTGATCTCCGCTATCTGCAAGAATTTCTGGGTTGAGGGGGTGGTTTTGGTGGCTTGTCGATTTTTAGCCATACAATAAAATTCGGTTTATAATCCGCCCGCCGGCGGGCTAAGTTTAATTTAATCATTAACTCCGTTTTCTCCCTGGTAGACACCGCCGGTATCAATGACCAAAGCGATTTCCGACAGGCGGGATTTGCTGACGGGCTGGCGCGCGGCCATCCGAAGCGGCGGTTTTTCTTCTTTGGGCTTAATTAAATCGGCTTTTATTTCATCCAGGGTGAAAAATTTACGCCAAACTTTAAGCTTGGGATTTTTTAAGGTCTGGATAAAATTAAGCAGGAATAAATGAAAGGGCTGGCCGTTAATTTTGGCGAAGGCCACGATTAAAGTTATAGCCAAAACTATCAAACCGGAGACGATAAACAAAGAAAAATCAAAAATGCGATAAAAAATCACGATAATTAATCCGCCGACAATCAACTCAACAAACTGACGGACGGAAATCGGTCCGATAATTTTATCCTCAACATCCAAAAATTGCGGCACAACCACTTGTTGCATAATTAATAACGTAAATTACGATTAAGCCCCATAACGGCATGGAATTCATCTAACGACAAAGTCGGTTTACCGTCAGTCAGGCGCTCTTTGATTACCGTTTCAATGCTCTTGCCTTCAGCCATGGCCGTTTGGCCCAATAAACGATAAAATTTACTGACTTCATTTTTGTGCCAAGCCGCTATACCATCGATTTTTTTGCCAAAATGCTCTTGTTCCAATAAATCAATTTTCTCCTTAATTTTGGCTGTTACCGCAACCGGATCGGGGGATAAACGGCGGAAATCGATCAAGGTCATACTCTCCAATTCTTCAATCGGTCCCATTAATTTTTTATTGAATTTGACATCATCCAAGTTCGGCCGGCCGGTCGAACGCGGCATGGCCAGATTGCCGGTAAAAGTTTCTCTGGCCGCAAACGGCTGGGGTTGCGGCAAAGGCAAATCCTTGGCTGTCTTAATTTTAACATCTTGTGCGGCTGTGGGCAATTGAGGTTTCTTTCTCCCCTGCTCGAAAGACGGCGTTAAGCCGAGTTTCTTTTCTAAAACAGCAGATTCATCCCGCGGCCTGATCATTAAATCATCAGGCATCCGAATTACCGGCAAGCCGTCTTCCATTTCTATAGTGGGAGGAGCGGGGGAAATTCTTGGCTGCTGTTTTTCAACGGGCGGCGTTATTGTGTCGGCCTCTTCATTGGCCGCTAAAATTTCTTGCAATTCCTTTGAAACCGCTCCGGCGTCAGCCGGCGCGGCCTGCCCGGCAACAACTGATTTGATAATCTTCAATATTCTGTCGGCATCGGCTTCAGGAAATTCCATACCTCCAACCTTGCGGCTTTTCATTAAATTCTCCTTGGTTTCCAGTTCATCGCGAATATCTTTGAGTCGGGCGATAATGATTGAGCCCAGACGCTTAATCATCACTTCATCACTGACCGGATAACCAAAAGACAGGATAATTGAGGTGGCGGCATCGGTATAATCGGTAATCCGCGGCGTCGTTTTAACCGACTCAATATATTTTTCAATTTCCTCTTCATCTTCGCGGGAAAAAGTCATAACTGTGGAATTTTGCGGTTTGTTTAAGGCGTCAAGAATCGGTTTTCTGCTTTCTTTCGCCGGGAGGGCGGCCATTCCAGCTGGCCGGCCGTAATAACCGACTTCATTCACTACTTCCCTAACGCCATTGGCTACTTGATGCGCCAAATAATCATTAAAACCGTAATCGGTCTTCAATTTATCCGCTAAAACTCCGGTAGTCACTTCACCTAAAAGAATACTGATTACCAAAGAGGTGGATTTGATGCCGAATTCTTCGTCCAAAGCATCCAATTTAGACAATATCGCATCCGTAGACAGTTTGTTTTTGACTGTTGGCGGTAAAGATTTAAGTTTGTTTAAATAATCTTGGGGCATAATAATTTTGTCGCCACCCTTTGAATTTCAGAAGGATGGCTGCGTGACGATTATCGGATAACGGGGATGATTAATTACTCTTCAAATAATCTTCCAACTCCTGCCGGCTGACGCCTAATTCTTCCAACAGCAAACGGCGTTCCAAGCCGGTGGTGGCCGACCAGTCATACTGTCTCAATATTTCATCCCGGCTGTTAACCGGTTTGACTAAAGCAGAAACAGCCGGCGAAGGCGGGAGGTTTTTTGTTTCCTTAGGAGAGCTGTTTTCAACCACAGGGGAGACGACACTGTTCCCGGACTGAAAATTATTGATAAAAGCGTCAACATCGCCAAGATCGTCTTGAAAATCCTTAAAACGGTTTTTGGCAATTTCTATAATCAAACGTCGTTTAGCGGCGTCATCCTTGATAACCGCTTTCTGCAAAGCCAAAGGGAATTCTTCTAAAGTCATGTCGCCCCAAATCACCTGGCCGATCAAATCAATAACCGCATAAATCTCGGGATCAGACAACTGAAAAGAGTCGATCCAAGGATTGAACCGTTTTAACTCGGCGATTGCGCCCAACTCTTTTGTCATTTGATCAGCCATAGTTTATGCTTGTTCTTCAAAATCACCGCCCTTTTTCTTGCCCTTAATCGCTCGGGCTTTTTTATCCCAATCGGTCGGCTTAAATTTCGGGCGATCTTCGTTAATATCCACGAAGAATCTCTCGTTTTCTTTTAAAAATTTTTCAATGGCGTCATTTATTTTCTTTCTCTCTCCTTCAATGCCTCTGGCTTGATCGCCTCTCAATTCTACCCGTCTTAGCATTAACGCGTTAATATCGTTTTGCAATGTCGGATCGCCTTTTGCCTGCAAGCTCTTTAAATCGCTCTCTATTTGCTCGTCTTCGGATCTTAATTTTTTAGCTCGCTCAATCAAATCATCGTACCCCTTTTTCACCGGGTCGTTTTCCACTTCGTCAAAAATTCTCTGTTTGACGCCTTTTATTAATTCATTATTATTGCCTCTGGCGCCGATTACCCACAAGGTGTTGGCATCCATGCCTTGAGCTACCGCTCTCTGATCGGCATCGGACAAACTGCCCCACTTGATTTTTTCCGCTTCTTCGGCTTTAAGCGATCCGACGATATTTGATTTGTTTTCCGCATTGACTTGCCCGGTGATGCCTTCAAACGACCCCTGGGACAACAAATACTTCTTAATCATTTCTTCGGCGTCTTTCAAATTCTTTGCCGCTTGATCAACGGCCTGCTGGGCGGCGCTTCTGCTTGCTCCAGTGGCAACGCTTAATCCTTTTCTGGCTTCTGCCAGATTGCCATTCAATTGGCCGAAATCGTAAGGGCTGATGTTTCCGCCATTACCGACAATCGCCTCTCTTAGAGCAGCTTCCATCTTACCCGAATGTTCCTTGCTGCGATCGCCGAATTTCTCCTGCAATTCTTTAGGCGAAACCAAATCGCCGAAATCGCGCATAAAATCGGCCGTCATGCCGTCAGAGTGCATATTCTCCAAAACCTTATTGCGATTCTCGCTGAAATACTTACGCGCTTTTTCTTTTTGTTCCGGATCGCTGCGATCATAGGCCTTGGCCACGTCATATTTCGTTGACAAATATTCTTTGCGCAAATCTTCGTCATAAGCAGCCCTGCCGGCGGCGTCAATAATATTATTGCCTTGGGCGTCCTTTTTAATGAAAGACGTGTGAGAGACCCCGGACCAGATGCTCTTCTTGACTTCCGAGGACATGGCTTTATCCAATTTAGATAAATCGCCGGCGCCATGCTTCATTAAAAATTTAGCCAAAGTATCGTCAAATTGTCCGGCGTCATTTTTTTTGCCGCCCAACGCTTCATTAAGATTGGTTAAGGTCGCGGGGTCCATACTGCCCATAATCTTATTCAAATCAACTTTGCCGGTCTTAAGATCCGACTCCAATTTCTCGCGATTAATCTTGCCTGCCCTGGTATACATGGTATTCATGGCCAAATTGGGATTGTATTTTCTCAAATTCTCATCAAACTCTTTGCCTAATTCCGTCCCCTCCAAAGCGAGACGCGCTTGATTAACCAAATCAATATTATTGCGTTTCTTGCTTTCATTGATTTCATCATCTCTGATTAAACCCTTCTTCATCAGGGCCTGAATAGCGGCAATCTTTTCATATTTAGCGCCGCCGGAAGCTAAATCGCGCAATTGGTTCTCATCCTTTTTATCAATTTTTGCTCCCTGGGCCACTGCTCTGATTCTTTGATTAAACCTCTTGGTGGTGCCCGCTTCCAGCGACTCTATTTTGCCGCCCAGGGCCTCACGCGCGAAAGGTATGTTTTTGCCGCCGACTTGGTAGAGGCCGGAATACAACCTTTGCCTGATGCCCAATCTGTCATCAACGGCCGTGCTAATGGCTCTGGGAGCTTCTTTAGCTGTACGTTTGGCCAGATTAAAGCCGCTGAAACGCTTGCCTTGTTTAGTTAAAAATCCCATGCCTTTGCCGGCCCAGGAACCGCCGGCCGTACCCAATTTTTGACCGATTACCAAAGAGCAAACAAGCAAACCGATCAATAAACCGAAATTAATAATTTTTTCCACTGTCCCCATTTTAGATAAGGCCAAAATAGTGGAATTCTCCGTACTAAGCCCGGTCGCCACCGCCGCTTCTTTTTGCAATTCCGCGCTGCCGCCGGTCCCGGTAGTTTGCAAATCATAGGAAATCGTACTGTCAAACTGTTCACCATTTCCAAGATCCTTAAGCGTAATCAGGGAAATATAAATAAAAAACATCATGGCCGGACCGATAATCAGGTATTTGACCAAATCGCTTAAAATTTGATTGGTATGTTTGCCAGCGGCAGGAAAGGCCCAGCCGAAAAAATATAGGGGCGATAACACAACCAGAAACATCATATAAACAACCCGGTACATCAAAACAGCAGTGATGCACACGATCACCACTAAAGCGATAAAAGTAAAAATAACCGCAAACAACATGGCTGCCACCAAATTCCAAGTGCTGAAACCGACTGCTTCCAATTGAGCGGCCACGCCGCTTAAAGACATTAAATCAGGCAAGCCCAGGGCATTCAAAATCACATTATAGCCGGTGCTTTGCGCCAGCGGAGCGGCAAAAGTCAACATTAAAATCTGCGAGGCGTCAATCATCAAGCCGAAAAACATTTTGGAAAAATTGATAAGAACCGCCGCTAACAGGATCTTGGGCATCATCGTGCGAAAATCGTAGTTTTTCTGGTGCAGAATCGTGCCGACAGCGGAAACTAAGAGCAAAATAATGAAAAAATTATTGCATACGTCCCTGATAATTTTCCAACCGACAGTGGTTACCGTGTGATTGGTAAAATTATTAAAAGTGGAGACGGCCAACATGGCTTTAGTGACTAAAATCAAAATCCAACCCAAACCGTAGGTTAAACCATAAAGTATCCAGGCCAGCATGCGGGCGATTACATCGGAAAGAGCGGATTGAGCACCGGAGGTCTCTGTCCTGGTTCCTGCCGTTGCTTGTGATTGAGATTTTCCAGTATTAGGATCAACCAGATTGCCATTCTCATCGGCGAGCATAGCTGTATCCGCATCTTGCCCGGCAGGATTTACTAAATAATATTCGGGCGGATTACCAAACCGCCACACTTGATATTCTATATTTTCATTGCCAGTCAATCGTATTCTTTTATCTGTTAGTTGTCCCGCGCTTTGTATATAACTATTAGTATATGCGTAAGAACAGCTGATAAAAACACCCAAAACTCCGCCTCCCACTACGGCGGCTAATAACAGAGTTAAAATTATTCTTTTGTGTTTTTGGTAAGGCATCACAAAAATTCAATAAAATAAATAAAAAGAGAATTAATATCCGCAATTGCCATAACGGTTACAGAGACGAAAATTCAAAGACGGTGAAACATTCACTTGAGCCGCCTTGTAAGGACGGGACGCGTCTTCTTCGGTATTCAAGAAAGTCGGCGCTCTATCCTCTCCGCCCACATGCAAAGCCACATCATACAAACTGGCTTCAAGCGGCTCGCCAGCCTGCGCCGAATTGGTTACCATCCTTAAAACCACCCGATCGCCGATTCCCACTTTATCAGCCGGACCGTTGCAAGCTTGACTTTGGCAAACCTTAAAATAAACATCGCCGTCCGTTCCGCAAGTATCAAGGTAAGCTTTCCAATCTCCGGGGTCTGTTCCCCATAATTGCTGCCACCAATTCGGCTGTATTTTGTAAATATTCAATTTTATCGGGCTGATTGCGGGAATTGACACGGCAGTGGCAGGATTAACAGACGATACTGTCGGACAATTATTGGAACCGAAACCGTAAACGCCCTGGAAACAAGGCACCAAACGGAAAATATCGCCGTAACGCAATTGTTTGTCGTTTTCCGTATCATTGGGAGCATAAACCAAATCAAGAAAGTATTCGGTATTGCCGCTGGCGGCATAGCCGGAAAAAGTAGCGGCATCGGCGTTAAAGTTAAAATTGCCCTTGCTGGCGCCGCTGCCATCATTAAATTGAGTATCCGGAGTTCCGCCGCAACCGCCGCCGACGGTATTTACCGCCATAAACGCCTGCCAGTCATAACTGTCATGGGCTAAAGTAACCAAACTGCCTTGGCCTAAAGGACAATCAATGTCATCATCCAATGACTTGGTTTCCGGACAGATGCCATCGGCATAATCAATCGGCGTAACATTGGATACGATATTGCCGCAATCATCCGGACTATAATGTTCGGCATTGGCATCGGTGGCCTGTTCGCCCAGATCGCAATAACCGTCGCCTATCTCCTGGCACCTGCGCCAACCGCCGAAATAAGTGGCACAACATTGCTCCGTATTAACTTCTTCCGCCGGCCGCCAATAACAAGCGGCTGAACAGCAAGGATTGCCGCTGGCGCATTGCTGGCCCAAAGCTGAACTGTAACTGGTCGTCTTGCACTCGGCAATGGCGTCTTGCTGTTCCGCATCATAAGTATCGCGTCTTAAAACAATCAAATCCTTAATCGTTATTGAATTGGCTGAAGCCCAATTGTCTCTCACAGTCAATTTAATCGGCACATGGAAAGCAGAGGCATTGGGAACCGACCCAACCGGTTCTTGGCAGGCGCCCCGAGTCAAATCATCATTGAACTCTTCAATTGTTTCTGTCGTGCCGTCGCCCAAAACCAGAACACCGGCTTTGGTCTCGCATTCCCGCAAATTTTTGTTGGCTAAACTGTCATAATTATAGAAATGATACAAATCAAAAGTATTTGAGGAGGTAGGACGGCTGGCCAAAGACAAACCGGCATAAGATGAGATGCTGCCATCGCCCCAATCAACATCATAAGAACGGATAGGCACTTGATCCGGATCAATTTTGGAATTAAAACTGACTTTGACCGCGCCGATGCTGTTGACAATAGTGGGGCTGACTTTGGCTAAAGTGAATTCCGGCTTGACCAAACAGAATGACAGATAGGTGTTAGTCGGACGCGAATTATTGGGACAATATAACGTGGGCAAACTCCAAACCGAGTTATTAGACCCGGTCGTGCCGGTAACGTCGGCATAATGGCCGATCAAGGGATCGCTGGATTTATCCGCTTGCCACTGCCATAAACTGTAAGAACGGCCGAATAATTGCAATAAATCCGGCTTATTAACGGAAAAATTATCAATATAATAGATGGAGGTGCCTGATTTCTGCCCGGCGCGCGCTTGATAGGGCGGATTTTCTCCGCCGGGGAATTCATAGAAAATCGGCTGATTGCCGCTGGAATCAGGACGCGTGTCCCACTCATTGGGATATTGGCCATTTTCCGGCGCTACCAAAGAACCGAAGGGTTTGTAATCGCTGGTATAATTATAACCGACGGCCGCGTAAACACGGCGATAAATAAGTTTCTTTGATCTCCAAACTCCTGTGGCCCCGAAACTTCTGTCATTGACGCAGAAGTATTTATAATTAATCTGGCAATCACTCATGGTGAGCGATCCATTTTTGGCAAAGCTGTGAACCTGAAAATAATCATTATCCGAGGAATCGGTAGCGGGACGGGAATTATAGGATATCTGGCAGTTTAAGGCATTGGCTTGATTAAGATAAGCGGTGCGCTGTCTGCCCTCCAGGGAAATATCTTCGGCACAATATAATTTACGCGTGGCATCATCAGGATCATTGACTCCCCTGCCATCGTCAATACCGATAAAATTCTGGCACAAATTCAAAGGGTAAAAGCCCAATAATTGACCGGAGGCGCTATAAAGACGACGGCTTTCCGCCAAGCAATAAGCGGAGCTATAGAAACAACCGTCGGAAAATAATTCATCATTGCTGGGCGTAACAATACCCACGCCTGAAGGAATGGCGTCGCCGGAAACCGAACTGTCTTTGACGCAATCCTTGCCCAAATAATCCAAATATTGCGAACCGGGAGATAAGCGACTGGCCCAGGCCTTATTTTCATCGCCAGAGTTGACAACTTGGACTAATTTGGAACAATATTCCACGACTTGTTTGCCGGCAAAATTTCCCACCACGGTTATGGCGCCCATTTTATCGCCCATGCCGGCCGGCTTATTAAAGTCCAAAAACTTGGCAAACCCCAGAACGTCTCCGGTTACTGTGGGATTGGGATCGGTTAAATTTTTACCAAATTCCGAATCCTCATCCGTAATAATCCTTAAACCGAAAGTGGAAACCCCTAAATCCACGCCTGCCTGCTGAATAATCATGCCGGCCAAGTTGCCCAAAACCCCTCCGGAAGTGTCAAACTTCTTGGCAGTATGCCAAGGCAACTCCACATGCAAAACGATATTAACCGGTACGAAACTTAATAATTGGCCGTAACCGGCGATGGCTACCGCTCCCCAACCGCCCCAAGAATCTTCAGCGGCCAAATTAAGCGAATTGGGAGCAAAAACTATATCCAATAAATTACCCAAGGTGCTGAAAATAGAACCGAAAAATTGTTTAATGCCGCTCCAAAGTTTGGACCAGAAACCGCTGCCTGAATCGTAACCTTCGCAGGGATTTTCGTCGGAACAATTCTGATAAGCGTCATTTAATGATTGGTTTTGCTGGGAAATCGTTTGCGCGACTCCGGCCGCTCCGGCGGAAGCGCCGCTATCAATAAACACTTTGGCGCATTTATTAGTGCCCGAATTGGAGCAATGAACTGAATCTTCGCATTTTCCTTCGGCGTCAGGAGCGGCGCAAGAACAGGGCTCGGCCGTAGTTTCGCAAAGATAAGTGTAATCACTGATGGGTTGAGTATAATCCTTGGCCAAATCAGCGGTAATGCAATTATAGTTCGGCGAGCCGGCGCCGCAATTGTTTTTGCTTTGGCAGATGCTATCGCTGATTTCATCATTCAATTTTGCGCCCTTGTTTTTCTCTGCTGTTGAATCGCATTCGCAACCGACCGGACTATTGGCATCAGAATCCTGCAGGGTGGCCAAAACGGAAAATTCACACACCCGATTACTGGGGTTGTTTTGAATCCAGGCCTGGATTTCCTCTTGAGCCGGAGTAGTTATGGCCCCCGCTTCATCCGATGAAGTAATCAGATTATTGCCGATCGGCACATAACAAACCGGCAAAGGAATGATGCCCAGCGGCTTGGCGCAAACCAAATTTTTCCACATGCCGACTGACAGAGCGCCGCCGAACAAAGTATGGCTGGCCGTATCGCCGATAGCGATAAACAAACCGTCAAATTGGAATTTGTAAATGAAAGGATAACGGAAAAGCGGCGACCAAGTCGGACTGATATTGAATGAAGTGGCTTTGGTCTGTTTAGCGCTTTGGTCAAACTTTAACGATTCCATTCCGGACTCATTAACGCCCTCGCCGAACAAACCGAAATTGCCAGTGTATTGAGACACGTCCAAAGTAATAGTTTTCTTTTCCAAACAATAATACAAAGGATAACGCTCGCTGTAATAACTGGAAAAATCGCTTAAGGTCTCGCCGCGAATAGAATCAACCGGCCACCATTGCAAACACTGCTGGCTATTGGCAGGATCCGGCGTCAGACAATAACCGTATTGGCCGTAAAAATAATTATTGCCATTATTATATTTGCAAGCCGGGGCGTTCATACTGGGGTAAACGCGACAAGTGCGATCAATATAACCTGCGTTATTGGATTTAAGCAACGGCTTAAGATTAACATTATCCCAAATGGTATAACCGCCGAGCTTGCTGTTGTCTATGCCTTTTTCGCCATCCGGATTCATATTAAACAAAGCGAATTGCACGCCAGAAACATTGTCACCGGTGGTAAAATGCACAACTACTTGCTGCCAAGGCAAACCCGTGGGTATTTGCATAATTCCACCCTTAACCCAATCACCCTCATAAGTACCGCCGTCAACGGTAGCCAAGCCGGGCCGTGGCTGGCCTTTGGAATTAAGGAAACGCAAACGCAATTCCGCGTAAGGCAAGCGACCGCCGGCGCCCGGTCCTTGCAAATCCTTGGTATGAACCCAGGCGGATAAGAAATATTCCTGCTTAGGCAATATATCAACCGATTCGGAAATAACCCCCCAGCCGGAATTGACTTTCAAATATCCCACGCCATCCTTGGCTTTGGTGCCATCGCGGCCGACGGTAACGTAGCTGGCTTGCCAATTTCTGTAAACAATATCGGGATTGCCGCTGGCGCAATTGGAATTGCTGGCGCAATAATAAGTGGACAGCTTCCAGCCTAACGGCTGAGTGGTGGCGCCAAAGGTCTCTTCAAAATTGCCATTAACTATGTTGGACGATTGGCCGACCTGCGTCATGGCGTCAAAAGAATAATAACCGACGCGTGAAAAGCCGGATTTATTGGCATCTGACGAAGGAGAATAAGTATCGCTGCTTACGGCCTCATTAGTCAGATAATTATTACAAATGCCGTTGTCTCCCAAAGAATTGCAAGCGCCGACTTCCAAACAAGAATCTTGATCGCTGAAAAAATACGGGGCCAAAGCCGATGACTGGCCCTCCTTTTTCTTTTCAAAAGTAGAGCAAGTCAGCCAACTGGCGCAAGCGCGATTGGGCTGAGATTTTAAAATAATATTGGCATCTTTAGGTTTCCCGGCGGCGGCCGTCGCTATTGGCGATACTGGTTGAGCCAGGCCGTTAATCCCCTGCGGATAATTATTATCCCGAGTCAAACGGCTGGAGAAAACCAAGGAGGTGGTGGCGCTATTGATCAAATTGCCGTAATCCAACTGACTGCGGTCATTAAACAGGATGCAACCTTTGTGGTAATCCACCTGGCCGTTGCAATCTCCGCCGGTAACTTTTGAATTTAAAACATAAGAAACGCTGCCCAATCCGATCTTGTCTTTGATTAAATCTATCGGCGAGCCGTCTTTGGTCTGGAAAGTTACACGGCAAGTCAATGACTTGAGATTATCCGTGGCCAAATAAAGGTAATGACCGAGATCATCGGAAAAATTATTACTCAAATTATCAACATCGCTGCAGATTACGCTTCCCGCTTGGATATTATCGGACAAAACATACAGGATGTTTTTCTTAATGGACACATCCGCGCAAATATTTTTGCCTTCGCAACGTTGCGGTATAAGATTGGACGCCAAATTGTCCAACGGATCAATATACTCGCTGCAGCCGGATTGTTCGGCTGAACACGATCCCACCCAGCCGCTATAAGCCGGATCAGCCGGTTCTTGCAAAGTCACCGAATTAATCGGGCCGAGCGGTTGCAACTTGTCTGTCGCCGCCTTATAGCTTAAGCCCAGCGTTTGTTGATAGGTGGTGGGGCAGGTTTCGGCGGTATCGGACTTGACCCATTTATCCCAGCTGTTGGTGTTATCGGCGGAAGCGAATTGACAAACTTTGCCGTGCGGATCTTTAAAGTAAATCAGAGTATTATTGCCGGTCCATTCCTCGCACCAAAGATTTTCCGCGGCGCACAAATCGGTAGAGTAACGATCCGGGTCATTCTCAAGATAAACGTCGCGGTAGCCGGTAATCTCATCCCACTTGTCTATGAGGGGCAAGCCATAGCGAGTGCAACCCTTATCTCCTTTGGCGCAAGCGTATTTGTCATCATTAACCAAATAAACCAAAGTATCGGCGGCAACGGTGACATCGTCATGATTGGCGCCATTGGTCCCGTTAAACGATTGGGCTTGGGGCGCGCTGGAATTGAACGTGTCAATCAAGGCCTCGCAACCGGCGGCTTCCGGCCGGCACAAAGAAGCAAACGATCTTAAATAGGACGTTTTGTTACTGCGATCCAGGTAGCCGGCGCAACCCAGCATCTCGCCAACCGAGCAACGGCCCGATTTGGCGTCCTGGCAGGCATTTTCGGCTTTGGCCCGGCTGCCCTCCGGATCATCCAATTTGTTATCGCAGGAAACGGGCGTGAACCAGGAATTTTCTATGGCGTAAACTTGATTGGTGATTTCTTTTAAGATGACATTATCCAGATAAACAATCTGGCCGTTCGGCATGGAAAATTCCAAATAATTGCCATCGCCGGGCTCCCAAGTTACAAACAACGGCCCCAGTTCATAACGCTTCCATTCCGCCGTCAATTGCGTCCGCGGGTTAATCAGATTTTCTCCGACTAAGCGGCTGGCGGAAAAATAATTATCACCGTTAGCGGCGGAATTATCATCCCAATTAGCGCCACTCTTTTCAGCAAATCTGATATTGTCAAAATAATAAGCGGCATTGCCTTTGGCCCAGAACGATAAAGTGTAGGCCTTATTTTTGGCAATGGTTATCGGATAGTTTATAGTGGAATTGTCGGCTTTATTAGACAGGGAATTGCCGCCGGGGAAAGTTGATTCGGAAGAAATGAACAAGCCGTTTTTACCGCCGTTCTCGTCTTCCCACAAATCCAAAGCGGTACTGCTGGCGGTGAAATTAATCACGTTAATGGCATTCTTAACATTATTGCCCCGATTGCCGGTATAGGCGCGGCATCCTTGAGCCGTGGCCGGACAGGTCTTGCCTTGGCCGGGGATGGTCATGTAAATACATTCATTGTTCCCATTCCACCAACCGCTATGGCTGGTGCAATTGGTTTGGGCTTCAGTTAGCGAGGTCTCGGTCATGGTGCGGCGGTACGGATGGCAATTATCGGAAACGGAGACAGTGCGAGACAATAAACGATAATGAATATTGCCGTCCACATCGTACAATTCACGACAATCCGGGTTGCTAACCATATCATCTTTGACGCAGACGCCAAAATCATAACGATCATTCCCCGGGCCTCGGGCATCTGTCGGATCGCTGCAAATGGCGTTACCGGAAACATTGTGAGCCAAGTTAGTGCAAGGAGCGCTACCTTTGCCGGCGCCGGTGATTTCCGGATCGCTGGCAATCTGCGATTTTTTCAAACTGAAAGCGACCAGCTGATAACCGGTGATATCCGAACCCTCCCAAGTATAATAGGCGCCGTCATCAATGGCTGGTTTTTGGCAGGCCCGAATCTGGCTATAATATTCTTTTTGTTCTCCACCCTGGCCGGCAGCATCCAGATTGGTGAACTCATCGCAACCGGCATAACTGGCCGAACAGGTTTTAAGTTTCTTATCGGCGATAAATTGCTTGAAGGTTTGATTAATGAAGTTGGTTTCTTCCTGATTGTATAATTGGTAGCCGGCGCATTCCTTGGGACAAGCGTCAAAATCCTGCGCCACACCCGGGATGGACGGATCGCCGTTAAGCGGCCGGTATAATTCACAGCCGACTTCTTGCGGCGTGCAGACACCGGAGTAATTGGAACAATTAGCGTTTTTATTTTTTAAAACACCGGTTAATTCTTGTTGATTTTGCGGCCATTGCCAACCGATGATTTCCGGATAAGCATCATAGCAATTGTAGTAAGCTGGGGCTTTCTTAAGATAGGATATTTGTTCGGTCGGCCGAGTTGCCGGATTGTAATCGCTGTAATTGCTGGGATAAGTGGCATTAAAAGAAATCGCTTCAATTTTAACATTGTCAATAACCGCTTCCTGGCCGCTAATTCCGCTGGACAGCCATAATTCCATTTTAACGGCATTATCCGGCGCTTTGAATTTGCAAAAGAAGCGACTGGAGGTGGCATAAGAACCGGGAGTGAACCTCAAGGCCAGGGTCTGGGGAACGCTGCCGTCTTTTTCTTGAGCCCACTCGCAAGTGGCCGAAGAAGTGGCAACCTGCAAAACAGCATTGGCTTTGGATTTGAATCTTAAGAAAGCATCAACTTCCGCTGTTTGACCCGCGGAAGCTTGATACCCGTCAAAAGCCAAAAAATAATATTGGCCGGGGGTAACCTGAACTGATTTATTGGAACTGGCGCTGTCCAAACTGTTAATGTGGGTGATTTTTGCTTTGGTATTTTCCGCCAAACTTAAATTGCTCCAATCATATAATGCGCCGTCAAAGCCGCCGTTAATGACAATATTGCCGCCTAAGTTGGACTTAGTGCGGATAAATTGGCTGCAACCGTCGCTTGCCGCCGAACAAGTTTTGGCATCACGATCAAAATACATTTCAGTCGCGCCTTCGCGTGAAGAAACAAAAACCGAGACGGCGCCGGCGCCGCAAGCGGTGCTAATGGGATAAAACTCAAAGTCATCCAAATACAAATCAGCGTAAACACCGGCGGAGTTACGCGCTACCAGAACGACTTGTTCGTTATCGCCAGAATTAAAATTGAAGTTTACCTCGCGCCAACCCGTTGAGCCATCAGTTAATTGTAAATTGTTTAATAAAGACGGCCAGAGATCACTGTTTTGGCCAAAAGACAGACCGTCTCCATCACCGGCCCTAACTTCCACATTAATACTGCCGTTAATTGATCCTTTATAGTAGAATCTGACATTATAATTGGTATTCTTTTCCACCGGTATAGCCGGCTCATAACTTATAAGATCGGCCGGCGCGTACAGCGTTTTGATGAGAAGCGAAGCGTTGCCGCTATGTTTGTCAGCAGTAACGCGCAAATGGCGATTGCCGTTATCAATAAACGCCAAAGTCCAGGAAGCGGCTTTCCATGTTTCCTGGCCGTTAAGCGCCCTTTCTAAGCCGAGGTTGGGCGTATTTTCTATCTCGGCAGCATAAACATTGGCAAACAATTTGGGATCATTGCACAAGCGTAACTGGCAAGACACGCCATTGTCCGGGACATTGCAAGAAGGATCTTGAGGGATGTAACCGGTTGCGCCAGCGGCTTCTGAATATTGGAAACTGCAATAATTTCCGCCGGTGGTCTGATGGAAAACGCAACCTTTACCGGTGGCATCCAACTTGCACATCTCCGAAGAGCAGGGCGAGGCCAAACGCAAACGGGAGTTGGCGCTGACTTGATGCCCGGCCTGAACCCACCAATCCCTGTTGCTTCTGCTGAAAGTGATAACCTGATTGATGACCTCGGGCGAGGTAAACTGCGTGCCGCCGCCCAAATTAGTCCAAGTTTGGCTGGACGGATTATAATCAACGGCATACCAGCGACAACCGGCGACTTGCGCATTGCAATTTCTAAAATCCAAAGTATTGGTTAAATAAGAAGCGGCGTTACCGGCGCGCGAAGTATAGGTCTGGCAAGAATTGGCCCGAGCCGGGCAGGTCTTGCCCAAATCCCAGATACGGCGCTCTTCACTGCAATAGCCATAAGCCAAACAGGCGCCGTTTTCGTCTTCCTGCAGACATTGCTGTTCATCGGAGCAGTATTCCAAACGTCCGATAGTGCCGCTTTGATCATCTTTATTCAAATTAAGAGCGCCATAACCCTGGCGGCGGCAGCTGGTTTCATACGCCTTAAGCGTCCAGTAAGGATCAACCATGCCTTTAAAATTGTTGGTGGTGCAACCGTTTTTGCCTATGCCCTCATAGCAATTAATCAACTCACCTAAAGTGTACTCGCGATTGCTGTTGGAGTTCCTGATAACATCGGCGGCCTCTTCCCAACCCACGGGCACGATGCGATATTGGCGCAAAATCAAAATGGAACGATAAGGAATGGCTGTCTGCAAAGAATTGGATTGCTCGGATCGAGGAGAAAAAACGCGATTTTTAATCTGATCAGGCAAATCAATTACGTAGGTCTTACTCTTGACTGCCTGCGCCAAAGCATCATCCATAACGCAATCCATGGGTCCGGGATTGGTTTTGGCCGAATCATCGCAAGAGGAAAGCTTAACTATCAAATCAATTTTCCCTCCTTGCTGACCCTGGCTGCCGGAGATGGCATTATTAATTCTGGCCTCTGCGCCTTTAGTGCCTTCGGTGATTATCGGACTGGCCGAGGGATTGAATAAAGCGGTTAAAGCGCCGGAAAGAATGTTAGCGCCCTGGCTGGCTAAATTACTGCTACCGCCACTGGAAGAATTATTGCCATAAGCTGATTGTTCCAAAGAGAACAAGCCCTCTTTCAATAATCCCAACGACTCGGCCACGACCGTGTCCATAAATTCAAATGGCACGGCCATCGCCGTTTCCGTCCAAGTAATGGAATATTGCGAATTGCCCTTCTTCAGCATGGCATCGGTCATCATGTCGTGCAGTAACGTTCCGGGAGTCAAAATCTTGCCATTAAGCGTAACCTTGCTTAACCAGCCCTGATTGGTGCTGGCTTCATAGGTTTTAGCCGTAACTTGCTGATTGACCGCCATGTCGCGCAAATCCAAAGCTAACAATGAAGCGGTAATATCATTTTCTCCCGGCCGCAAAGCCAGCGTGTATTCCAAAGGAAAAACAGGATTGGTTACGGCTTCCTGCCAATTGCTCATAATTTCGGAAAAGGTACACCTGACGCGAGGAGTGGTTTGGCTAAGTTGCACATTAATCAATAACTGCACCGACAAATCGGGCTGGCAAATATCCATGCCGTAATGCTGACTGAAGTTATCAACAAAATCGCCTAAAGCCGAATCGGCGGCGTTAATCAGATAAGCATTCCAACCTTCCGTAATGTAAGCCGGCTTCTGACCCTTAAGCGCGGTGAAAGCGATCTTGGTGGCTTCGCGCGTAACGCTTCTTAGCAAAGTATCCAAGGCCTTGGAGGCCGAGGTGCTTAAGGCGTTTAAAAATTGAATTCTTCTTTTTTTGCTTTTTATGTCTCTTTCCTCCTTAGCCAAATCCGCGGCCATCTGTTGGCCTTCCACGTAATATTTGCTGTAGGAATCGCAGGCCTCATGATATTCGGCGATTTTTACTTGCACTTCAGCCAAACAAGTAAGCGATTGAGGACCGGTGCAAACGGCGGCAGAGGATTGAGCGGCGGCGTACATCGCGGCGCATTCAGCTAACTTTGCCTGGGTTTTGGCGAATATTTCGTTGGTACAATCCAGCCCCTCTTCTCCTCCGACTGCGCCGACCGATCCGGCTGACGCGCAAAATTTTGCCGCTTGCGCCTGAACTACCGTTTCGTCTATTTCATAAATCACCCCCGATTGCGCCAAAACGATTTTCTGGCCGACAACAAACAATCCCAGCATTAAAGCCAGGGCGCTGAAATGTCTTAACCAAAATTTATGATTATTTACTCTCATGATTTTTATTGACTAGTGCTGGTGGCTGTTGAAGAAACAACGCGTTTTTCTAATTGACTGATGAATATCTGTCTTAATTCGGCGTCACCGACAGCGTTTAATATGGCGGCATCGCCGCCGGATTTGATCAAGATCTGCCTAATTTGCGCGCCGGATAACTTTTTGAAATCAGCCATAGTGGTAACGCCGAATGACTCCAAATTAACATTGGCCCAGCCACTTGCGGCGGTACTGATCGTTTCTGAAGTTGAACCGTTTTGATCAGTCAAGTCAGCCGAATTATCGGCAATGACCGAATTTCCGCCCAGCGCGTAAGAAGAAAAAACCGTGGGATCAATTAAGCCGTATTGCTGCAACTGCTGCGCCATGGTCGGATTATTTTGTAAATACTGGGCAAAAATCTGCACCAATTCTTCATCGGTAGTATCGGCTAAGTCCTCGTCGCTTATACCGCTGTTTTGCAACATTTGCCTGATGACCGACGGGGTCAAAGCCGAATAATTGCTGGTTGTTTGCTGAATGGCGGTTGCAGACGATCCGGTGGAAGTGGCCGAACCGGAGGACAATGCACTGCCGGTCAGGGGGCTGGCAGTTGAGTCCATAGTGGGCAAGCCCGTACACTTCTGGCCTTGCGGACAATTGGGATCGGTGCCTCTGTCTATTTCCATTTTATCATCCATGCCGTCAGAATCGCTGTCTTTCAGATAAGGGCTGGTATGGTAAATGCTTAATTCCAGATTATCCGCCAGGCCGTCGGTATCAGTATCGCGAGTCATCATGTCCTTAATTTGCGCCTGCTGTAAAGCCAATCTTTCGGCGCGGGATTTTTCACCGGCTTTAACGATATCCTGAAAGGGGTTTTGACTGGCGAAAAAAAACTGCCAAAAACCAAAACCAAGGGATAGCACCCCGATTATCGCGATTAAAACTACATGCATTTTTTCCTGGCCCGTAAATGATCGCCCGACACCCGAATTTTTATCTGCCGTTCTATTGCCGCTGACTTCTAAATTCTTCAAATAATCGGGTTGGTTATCTTCATTAACCGGCTGGAATTGTTCACTACCTTCCATTTAGAGGTGTGGATAAGTTATGTATTAATTATACCACAAAATCGTTTTCATAAAAAGATTTATATTAGAACATTTCCACGGCCCATAAATCAACAAAAAAATAAAGGGGGTACGGAAGCAAAACATAGCTTGAATACCAATCCTTTATTTCTGAATTTATAATTTCTTTGCTTATTGGAAGCCGCTTTAATGCCACAACTTTCGGAGTAATTATTGAGGTTTGACTATTATTTTATTTTTTATCTGTTTTTATCATCTACTTCCCTATTTTTTCGGCTAACTTTAACCAATTATTTACGCTCAAATCCTGCGCGCGGATTTTTTCGTCTAACCCCAATTCAACCAAGGCCTGACGCACCTGCTCTTCCGGCAAATGCAATCCGCCGGCTAAATTATTCTTTAATTGTTTTCTTTTGGCGGCAAAGCCGATGCGCGCCAAACGAAAAATTTGTTTGGCTCCGACCGGCGCCGGTTGTTTTAATTTTATTTTGATTACCGCCGAATCCACGGCCGGCGCCGGCCAAAAACAGCCGCGACCGACTTCAAACAATATTTGCGGCTCGCCGAACAATTGAGCCGACAGACCCAATAAAGACATTTCGCCCGGCCGGGCTATGAGCCGTTTAGCCACTTCTTTCTGCAGCATTAGGATCATCTCCGTCGGTTTGGGGCCGGTCTCCAAAAATAATTTTAAGAATGCCGCCGTAATTGAATAAGGCAAGTTGGCCACGATGCGGTAAGTAAAATCGGTAAATCCGGCGGCAGACAAATTGACTTGCAACACATCACCTTCAATCAAGCGGACTTGGGGAAAGTTGGCTTTTAAATAAGCGATGATTTTTTTATCCACCTCCACCGCCGTCAAATTATCAGTAGCCCGAACTAATCCTTCAGTCAAGACGCCCAACCCCGGCCCGACCTCCAGAATTTTTTCTCCCGGTTCAATGGCGGCCGCGGCTAAAATTTTCTTGACGATGTTGGCGTCAATTAAAAAATTCTGCCCCCTGGATTTGGCCGGCTTGATATCATACTGCCGGCATAACGATTTAACATCAATCATAGGCGGTAAAACAAATAAAACAAAGTAAAGATGGCGCCGACGATAAACATTGTGTTCCAGCCCGGCGCCACCAGTTGCAAAGCCAGAAAACAAACAAACATAGCCGCAATTTTGCCCAAAACTAAAGACATTTCAAAAAATACAATCGTATTCATGACCGAACCGTCCTTAGCGTCTTTGTAAGTAAATGCGGTGATTGGCACGGTTAAGGAATCTTTGGAAACGCGGGAGAATATGTCCAGAAGCAACACTCCCAACGGCAAACGCGTAACTAATTTTAGCAGCCAGCTTAAAAAATAGAAAACCGTACTGTAGCCGATAATTTGCTGGCGGTCATTCTTGTCGGTCCAGCGGCCAATGAATAATAAAACAACCAATGAGACCAGAGTGGAAGCCGCGGAAAGGATGCCTAAATTGAGATAATTGCTGACGACCAGAAAAATAAAAATCGGCCAAATAACCAAAACTATCCATTCTTCGCCGAAGCCCAAATTAGCCCAGAGCTTGAGCCGATGTTCCCGAGTGAAAACGCGTCTGAAGGCCTCGCGATAACTGAAAGATTTCGGTTCAAATTCTTCTTTGGTGATCAGCATGGGAATATTGGAAGCCAATATCAATACTGCGGCCACCACGAATAAAACCTTAAAACCGTAAAATTGCAAAATCAAACCGCCGACTAACGGACTGATAACGTAAACCACATTCAAAATAGCGTACAGATTTCCGATTTGCCTGCCCTGTTCGCCTTCAGCGGAAAACTTGGCAAAATTGGAATGGTAGGACGGCCAATAAAGCATTTTAAAAATAACATAGGGTATGACCGCCAGCCAAACCGCCGGCGCAAACTGATTGGCAGAAAACAGCAAAAAATACATCAAGACCAAAAAGGGCGTGGACAAAGCAATGGAATTCTCGTAACCGAAACGGCGGGCGAATTTGGCGCCCAACGGCACCAAGAAAAAATACGGGATGTAAACCAATAAGTAAAACAAGGTGATCAATTCCAACGTATCTTGCAAATTGTGGGTTTGCGAAAAGAAAACATACAAAAAAACCGGTTCAAAAATACTAACCATGCAAGAAGCGAAATCCAAAATAACAGAAGAAGCATAAAGCTCCCTCACTTGGCGGGTCAACCGATGAGCAAAAAAAGATGACAGAATGTTAAACGGTCCGTTGCTCATGATTTTTTGATTATTCTATAAGCAAAATATAACAAAGGATTAACAGCCGAATCATAAGCGCCGACATATTCCGCTAACGGCTGCCGGGGGGCAAAGCCGACTTTGAATCTGGTTACGCCCGGCCATCTATCGGGGTCAGCGCCAAAAAAATCATAATGTTTGCAACCGCGTTTTTGCGCTTCCCTGATCATCTCCCATTGCAGCAAGTAAGGCGCCATTTTTTCCCGCGCCTCATAAGCGGAAGCGCCGTGCAAGTAGTAACACCAATCGCCATAAAAAGCCATGATGGCGGCGGCGATTCGGCCTTCGGCTTGAGCAAAAACTAATTTTATCTCCGGCTGTTCCAACATTTTTTGATAATAACCATCCGGATGAACGGCGATATTGTCACGCCGGGCCGTTTGCTTCATTAAAGCCAGAAACTCCTTGAATTCTTCTTGCGGTCTGGCGCTGATTGTTATTTTTACGCCGTGTTTCTGCGCCACCTTGATATTATAACGCGTCTTGGGTTTCATGGCGGACAGCAATTCTTCCGCGGATTTGGTTAAATCCAAGATCAAAGTGCTTTGGGGCTGAACCTGTCCGCTGAATTTGAATTTATTGGCGGTTAAATCGTCGGCTTGACGCCAAGCCGGATCCATTCTGACAAATATGGCTTTTTCTTTTTTAGCCAGCTCTTTTATTTCGGCAATTAAATAATTCAATATTCCGCTTTTTGCCGTTTGCCGTTTGCCGTTTGCCGTTAACACCGGTCCGCGCGGCAGATAAAAATAACTCCACCCCCCGGGCAGCGGTTGGCGGATAATCAGGGCCGCGGCCAAGATTTCACTCCGGTCAGTCAAGGCCAAACGCCAGATTTTTCGTCCGTAGGATTGTTGGAATTCTCCCCAATCCCAGGATTGCAAAAAACCGCCGTCAGCGGCATTGGCCGTGACGAACTCCTCCCAAGAAGCGCGATTAGGATTGAAATTTTTTTCCCATTTCATCAAATATATCATAACATAAAAATCAAAAAACTGCGAAAAACGGCAAAATAAAAAACATTTGGCCTTGACAGGGAGAACAAAAATATTATATGATATTGTTTTGTCTCTCAATAACTGATACTATAATTAATATGTCTGATAAATTACCGCAAGTAGCCATTGTCGGCCGAGCCAATGTCGGCAAATCCACTCTCTTTAACCGCCTGATAGAACAGAACAAGGCGCTGGTTTCTTCCGTTGCCGGCACTACGCGCGATCGCAACATCGGCATAGCCGAGTGGCGCGGCGTCAAATTCACCCTGGTAGACACCGGCGGGCTGGATGTTGACTTGATTGAAGGCGCGCCCGAGGAAATCGCGCTGGGCATTATTAAGCAAGCCCGACAAGCCATTAAAACGGCTAAAGTTATTATTTTTGTCATTGACTTGAAAACCGGCATCCTGACGTCGGATCGGGAATTGGCCAAATCCTTGCTTCGCCAAGGCCTGCGTTCAAAAATCTTAGTGGTCGGCAACAAAGCGGAAAGCGCCAGATATGAAAAGCATTCGGCCGGCGTGGAAAGATTGGGCTTAGGCCAGCCGTTGTTTGTTTCCGCCGCCTCCGGTTCCGGCACCGGCGACTTGCTGGATGAGATCGTCAAAAAACTCCCGCCGCAAAAAAGCGCTGAAACAGCCGGACAAGAACCGATTCGCGTCGCCCTCTTAGGCAAGCCCAACGTCGGCAAGTCATCTTTGCTTAATTCAATTTTAGGCGAAGAGCGAGTCATCGTCAGCCCCCTGCCGCACACCACGCGCGAAGCGCACGACACTGAATTTGAATATCATGACCGCAAATTCGTTATTATTGATACGGCCGGACTGCGCAAGAAAGCCAGGGTGGAAGGCGGATTAGAAAAAAAATCCGTTGCCAAATCGCTTAAAGCGCTGGCCGAATGCGATGTGGCCGTGCTCGTCACCGAAGCGGACAAAAAAATCGACGTGCAGGACAAAAAAATAACCCAGGCCATTTTAGAATCGGGCAAGTCCGTGATTATCGTGGCCAACAAATGGGATTTGATCGGCGACAAAGACACGGCAACGATTGACAAATTCGTGGATTACTACCGCCTGTCATTTCCTTATCTGTGGTGGGCGCCTTTGATTTTCGTTTCTGCCAAAGAAAATTTGCGCAGCAAAAAAATCTTAGACGTCATTTTGGAAATCATTGGCTCGCGCTTAGTGGAAATTTCCGATTCGCGTTTGGACAAGTTCTTAAAATCAAAAATCAAACAGCACCGCCCCAGCCGCGGCAAAGGATTGAAGAATCCTTACATTTACAGCATCCGCCAAGGCGGCACCAATCCGCCGCGCTTTATCATTAACGTGAATGATCCGGCGACTTTGCATTTTTCTTATCTGCGTTTTTTGCAGAATAATTTGCGCGACACCTTCAAAATCATCGGCACGCCGATACAGATTGAGATGAAAAAGTGGGGCCAAAACAAATTACAAAAATAACTTTGCGCATTTATATGTATTTAATAGCGGGCTTGGGCAATCCCGGCAAAAAATACGAACAAACCTGGCATAATCTGGGCTGGCTGGCTGTCGAAAATTTTCGACAGTTGGCGGTTTTGCCGAAAATGAAAAAATCCGCCAAATTCCTGGCGGAAATCAGCAGCGGCGCGATCAACGGTGAAAAAGTCATCGCGGCCAGGCCGCTGACCTACATGAATAATTCCGGAGCCAGCGTGGCCAAGCTGGCTAAGTTTTATAAAATCAAAAATGAAAATATCATCATTATCCACGATGACAAGGATTTGGCTTTAGGCAAATTGCGCCTGTCGCATGATTCCTCGGCCGGCGGCCATAACGGCGTCAAATCAATCATTGAACATCTGGCCAGCCAAAAATTCTCGCGCGTCCGCCTGGGCGTCAAGACGCCGTTGCTGGATAAAATCCCCACCGCCGATTATGTGCTGATGAAATGGAGCGGGAGCGAGAAGGCGATAGTCAAAGAGCAAACAAAAAAAGCCGCGGCCGCGGCTTTGGATATTATCATTGACGGCTTGCCCCGAGCCATGAACCGGCATAATTAAGTCAAAAGTCCATAAAATTCCCGATAAAGATAGTTTGTTTATTTTATAAGCTGGGCTTTAGGGGCTTTATAAAAAATGACGGATATAATACTGTCTGCCAATAAGCGAAAATTGTCAGGAGGGGGACAATAACCGCTAGTTAACAGACAGAATTATGGCCGTCATTTGATGCTTCGCTTAAAATAATACCCTTTGTTTTACGACCCCATCTTAGCAAACGGTCATAGATCTGTCAAGGCCTCAGGATAAAAATCAATCAATCATTAAAAATTGAGGGTTCTCTCAATTTTAATTTTTCATCAACCATGCTTAACGCGTCATATCTCATAGCCCTGTCACAAATAAATTTTTTGGGTCCGGCTCGCTTAAGGCGGCTGCTTGGCTTTTTCCCCGATCCCAAAGACGCTTGGACCGCCAAGCTGCCGGAATTCTTAGCGGCCGGTTTTAATGAAAAAGAAGCAACGGATATTATTTTGAAACGCCAGGAAATACAACCCGAGGAGGAACTTAAGCGGCTGGGCCAGGCCGGCGTTAAATTCGTGACTTTTGACGAGGATGATTATCCGGCTTTGCTAAAAGAAATCTATAACGCTCCCCCGCTACTGTATTATCGCGGCGCCATTGGCTGTTTAAACGTTTCTTGCCTGGGCGTGGTCGGCGCCAGAAAACATACGGCTTACGGCCAGCAAGCGGCGGAAAAAATCATCGCCGGCATTGCTCAAGCGGGAATCACCGTGGTTTCCGGTTTGGCTTTGGGCATTGACGCTCTGGCCCACAAAACCGCTTTGGACAACCGGGGATTAACGGCGGCGGTGTTAGGATCGGATTTGAGTTGGGATAATATCGGGCCTAAAACCAACTTTCATTTGGCCGAAAAAATCCTGGAATCAGACGGCTGTTTGATTTCGGAGTTCCCTTTGGGCATCAGCGCCAACCGAGCCACTTTTCCCCAACGCAACCGCCTTATTTCCGGCTTATCTTCGGGCGTATTGGTTATTGAGGCCGGCGAAAATTCCGGTTCGCTGATTACCGCCAATTACGCCTTAGAACAAAACCGCGACGTTTTTGCCGTACCCGGAAATATTTTCAGTTCTTGCTCCGCAGGTACCAACAATCTAATCAAAAAAGGAGCTAAACCCGTAAGCGACGCCGCGGATATTATTGAAGAATACGGTTGGCAAAAGTTGCCTCAAATAACGGCGATCGCCGAAGAAAGCCAGCCGACGGAATTGGAAAAGGAAATCTTGGGATATCTCTCCGCCGAACCGCTTCACCTTGACAAAATCGTCCAGGTATGTAATATTAGAATCAATGCCTTATCGTCTTTGCTTATGATGATGTCCATAAAAGGACTGGTAAAAGACGTCGGCGGAGGAAATTATATCAAAATCTAAAGTCAGAACCAATAATTACTGCTAATTTTTATGCCACGTAAACTATTAATTGTTGAGTCCCCGGCCAAAGCCAAAACCATCGCTAAATATTTGGATAACGAATACACGGTCAAGGCCTCGGTCGGCCATATTCGCGATCTGCCCAAATCCAACAAGAACGCCATTGATATCAAGGGCGGTTTTGTGCCGCATTACGAGATTGTTCCGGGCAAGGAAAAAATCGTCAGCGAACTGAAAAGCTTAGCGCATAAAGCCGATGAAGTGGTGTTAGCCACCGATCCGGACCGCGAGGGAGAAGCGATTGCCTGGCACATCAAAGAAGCCATCGGCTTGAAGCAACCCAAAAGAATCGTCTTTCATGAAATTACCAAGGAAGCCGTTCAGGAAGCTATCAAGCATCCGCGCAACATTGATGAAAATTTAAAGGAAGCGCAAGAAGCGCGCCGCGTCTTGGATCGCCTGTTCGGTTACGATTTAAGCGCCCTAATCTGGCAGAAAGTCCGTTACGGCTTGTCCGCCGGCCGCGTGCAATCCCCGGCTCTGCGCATTCTAACGGAAAAAGAAAAAGAAATCCGCGCTTTCGTGCCGGAAACCTATTTTGTTCTGGAAGCGGAATTTGAAACGCCGCAAAAAGACAAAGTTAAATTCAAATGCAGTAAACAGCCCAAAACAGCCAAAGATTCGGAGGACATTCTGGCTAAAGCCAAAAAAGCTGATTGGCAAGTCAAAGCCGTAGAAGAAAATGAGGCCACGCGTCGCGCCAAAGCGCCGTTTACCACCTCAACTTTGCAGCAATCTTCCTCTTCGCGCCTGGGCTATTCTCCCAGCCAGACCATGCGTTTGGCGCAGAAACTCTATGAAGCCGGCCACATTACTTACATGCGTACCGATTCCACCACTTTGAGCGGCCAGGCCATGAAAGAAATCAACGGTTTGGTTATAGAAAAATTCGGCAAAGAATACGCCAAACCGCAGAAATTCTTAACCAAAAGCAAAAACGCGCAAGAAGCGCATGAGGCCGTCCGCCCGACGCATTTCTCTGTTACCGAAGCCGGACATACGCCGCAGGAGAAGCGACTCTATCAATTGATTTGGCAAAGAACTGTCGCCTGCCAGATGGCCGACGCTAAAACCCTAAAGACCAAAGCCATTGCCGTCGCTAAAAACGAAACGGAAATGCCGGAATTTGTCGCCGAAGGCAGCCGCATCACTTTTGCCGGCTGGCTGAAAGCCGATCCTAAAGCTCGCGGCGAGGAAGTAGAACTGCCCAAGATGACGGCCGGAGAAAAATTGGAACTTCTGGATATTTTGGCCGAAGAAAAGCAAACCGAACCGCCGCACCGCTACACCGAAGCCGGCTTGGTCAAGGAATTGGAAAAACGCGGCATCGGCCGTCCTTCCACTTACGCTTCTATTATTGATACCGTCATTAAACGCGGCTATGTCACCAAAGAGCAAAAATCGCTCAAGGTAACGGAGGTGGGCGAACTGGTTGATGATTTTCTGGAAAAATATTTCGGCGATTATATCTCCGACACCTTTACCGCGGAAATGGAAAATCAACTGGATGAAATCGCCCGCGGCCAGGATACTTACATCAAAACCCTGAAGGATTTTTACGGCCCCTTCACTGAAGCGATCAAAAGCAAAAAATCCATCCCTAAAATAACCGATTTAGGTGACGCGCCGGCCGACATCAAATGTCCGGAGTGCGGAGCGAAAATGAAAATCAAACTGGGACGCGGCGGCAAATTTTATTCCTGCGAACGCTTTCCCGATTGCCAGGGCGCCTTGACTATGGAGGGAAAAGTATTGCAACCACCTAAGGATACGGGTGAAATCTGCCCCAAATGCGGCAAAGGCAAATTAATTGAACGCGAAGGCAAATATGGCAAATTCATCGCTTGTTCCAATTATCCCAAGTGCCGCTATATCAAAAAAGACGAGGCGGCCGAGGCGGAACGAATGAAAGCGGCCGATACCGGCGTGCAATGCCCGGAGTGCAAAAAGGGCACCATGATAGAAAAACGCGGACGTTTTGGCGTCTTCTACGGCTGCAGCAATTATCCGGAGTGCAAAAATATCGTCAAAGCCAAGCCCACGGGCGAACTCTGCCCGCAATGCGGCAAACTGATGATGGCGGGAACTAAGACGATTCCCGAAAGATGCTCGGACAAGAATTGCCCCAACCATAATCCGCAGAAACTCAAAAAATAATTTATGTTACGTAGCTTGCTACGTAACACATGCGTAGCAAAATCCCGCCAGCCGGCGGGATTTTTTAAAATTAAAAAAGACGCGAAGACCGACCGAACCTGTCTGCCGACAGGCAGGGCCGTTCCTTCTCGCCTGTTTAGACGACCAGTTGCAATCTCGGATGCCCGTTAGACAGCCAACTATTTATCGTTTATAATAATTATGTTGATTATGGCCAATATTAATCCGCAAAAAGAGTTTGATAAACTGCTAAAAACCGTCCAAAACAAACAAATCAACGGCGATTTGGACATGTTGAGGTTGGCTTATGATTTCGCTTTTGAGGCCCATAAGGGGCAAATGCGCGCCTCCGGCGATCCTTATATTGTTCATCCGCTGGCGACCGCCCAAAAGTTAGCGGAAATAAACCTGGACTTAACGGCGATTATCGCCGGCTTGCTTCACGATATCCCGGAAGATACCGAGGTGCCGCTTTCGGAAATAGAAAAAAACTTCGGGTCGGAAACAGCCAAATTGGTTGAGGGCATCACCAAATTGGGCAAACTCAAATACCGCGGCATGGAACGTTATGCCGAAAATCTGCGCAAAATGTTCGTGGCCATGTCGGATGATATCAGGGTGATTTTGATTAAATTCGCCGACCGTTTGCATAACTTAAAAACCTTAAACGCCTTGCCGCCGGACAAACGTTTCCGCATCGCCAAAGAAACGCTGGAGATTTACGCGCCGATTGCCGATCGGCTGGCCATCGGTCAAATCAAGGGCGAACTGGAAGATTTAGCTTTTCCTTACGTTTACCCCGATGACTATAAATGGATTACCGCCATCATCCCGCGCGAATATAAAATAAAAGAAAAATATTTGCAGGAAGTCAAGGACAAAATCAGGAAAAAATTAGTGGAGGGGGGCATCACCATTGATGAGATTTCCATTCAAGGCCGCACCAAGCATCTTTACTCGCTTTACAAGAAGCTTTTGCGGCCGCATATTAACCGCGACCTGTCCAAAATATACGATTTGATCGCCCTGCGACTGATTGTGCCGACTATTACCGATTGCTACGCCGCCATGGGCATTTTGCACGGCATCTACCGCCCTATGCCGGGACGCATCAAGGATTATATCGCCAATCCCAAGCCCAACGGTTACCAGTCCTTGCACACCACCGTTTTTACCGATGACGGCGAAATTGTGGAATTCCAAATTCGCACGCGGGAAATGCACGAGCAAGCCGAATACGGAATTGCCGCCCACTGGAATTACAAGGAGGCCGACGGGAAAACCGCCAATGCCAACTTAAAATGGCTGAACGAGCTGGTGGAATGGCAAAAAAAAGTCAAAGATAACGACCAATTTCTGCAGACCGTCAAACTGGACGTTTTCCAGAACCGCATCTTTGTCTTTACGCCCAAAGGCGACGTGATTGACTTGCCGGAAGGCGCTACGCCCGTGGACTTTGCCTATCACGTCCATAGCTCCTTGGGCGACAAGTGCGTCGGCGCCAGAATCAACGATCAGTTGGTCAGTTTGGGGCATCAGCTCAAATCCGGCGACATTGTAGAGATTATCACCGACAAAAACCGCAAAACGCCCAATGCCGACTGGATAGAAACCGTCAAAACCTCTATGGCCAAAGGCAAAATCAGAGCGGCCATCAATAAGCTGAAAAAGTAAAGACCGCGTTAAGCGGTCTTTTATGATGAGTCGGGAATAAATTTCAAAGCAAACTAAGAGATTTTTTTGATTATGTCGCGCAACTCTTCATTGGAAAAAAATTTAATGGCGATTTGCCCCGCTCCGCCGTGGCGCCTGATTTCCACTTTAGTGCCCAGGGCCGAAGCCAAACTTTCTTCCATTTGCCGCACCTCCGGATCAAACGACACTTTGCGCAAGTTTCGCTTGACGACAATGACTTTAGCCGCCTTTTCGGCTTCGCGCACGCTCATTTTGTTTTCCAGGATCCGTTTCAGGCCGTCGGATTGTTCATCTTGCGGCAAGCCGGCCAAAGTGCGCGCGTGCCCTTCGGACAGGCGGCCGTCAACAATCGCTTCTTTGACTTCCGGTATCAGATTAAGCAAGCGCAAAATGTTAGCCACGGAAGAAACGCTCTTGCCGACTTTTTTGGCCAAGTCAGCCCGGCTAAGATTGAATTCATCTTCCAATTTTTTGTAAGCCATGGCGACTTCAAGCGAATTCAAATCCTCGCGCTGGAGATTTTCAATCAGCGCCAATTCCATTTTCTTCTGTTCGCTCACTTCGCGGATAATCGCCGGAACGGTTTTAAACCCGGCCAGTTTGGCGGATTTAAGACGGCGTTCGCCGGCAATCAATTCATAATTATCGCCTCTTTTAGTCACGATAAGCGGCTGGATGATGCCGTGTTCCTTGATGGACTCGGCCAAATCATTTAGAGCGTCAAGATCAAAACTCTGCCGCGGTTGATGCGGATTGGGCAATATTTTTTCTACCGGCAACTGGTTGATCCGCTCATGGCTTTCAATCACTTCCTTGATTGTCGGATCAATCAAGCCAATGTTAGCATCGGCTTTTTTGCCGGTCGGTATGAGCGAACCCAGGCCGCGGCCTAAACCGGAAGGACGGGACATATATATAAAATTACGAATAAAAATTACTAATTATTTATATTGCCTTCAGTCAAATACACGAATTCGCGCGCTAAGCGTTCATAGGCCTTGGCGCCTCGGGATTTGGGATCGTAATGCAGGATGGATTGGCCATGACTGGGCGCCTCGGACAAACGCACGCTGCGCGGAATCACCGTGCGGAATATCTGATTGGGAAAATAATTATACAATTCGCTTAAAACGTCGTTGGCCAGCTTAAAACGACTGTCATACATGGTCAGAACCACGCCCAAAATATCCAACTCCGGCTTAAGATTCTCCCTGATCAGTCCGATCGTATTAACCAATTGGCCCAAGCCCTCCAAAGCGAAATACTCGGCTTGCACCGGAATCATTAATTTATCGGCCGCGGTCAAACCGTTTAGGGTCAAAAGCCCCAAAGACGGCGGGCAATCAATGATGACATAATCATAATTGTTTTTAACTTCCAGCAGATTATCATACAACCGAAATTCACGGCGATCCAGATTGACGAATTCCACATTAGCGCCGGCCAGTGAAGTGGTGGACGGGGCTAAATGGTAATTCTCATGCCCCGTTTCTACGGCCACGTCGGAAAAAGAATAGGGGCCGGTCAGAACCTCATACACTCCCTTATCCAAATTTTTAGCCACACCTAAATGCGAGGTGGCGTTGGATTGCGGATCAAGATCAATTAAAAGCACGCGTTTCCCCAGGCGGCTTAAAAACGCGGCTAAATTAACGGAGGTGGTGGTCTTGCCGACTCCGCCTTTTTGATTGACAACGGAAATTACTTGTCCCATAACGGATTAATTATAACATAAAATTATCGGCGGGGCAAAATTAAGCAAAAATAAAAGCCAGCATAATGCTGACATCCTATTTCAGTAGCAGGGGTGGGAATTGAACCCACGACCAAAGGCTTATGAGTCCTCTGCTCTACCACTGAGCTACCCTGCCGAATTAAATTTGTTGACTGGCTTGGTTGTGAACGAGCCAATATCAAGTATTATAAGGCATTTTAAGGAATTTGTCAAAGGCCGATTTGAGGCCTCTCGGTCTAGGGCAAAATGCGACAAATGCGACAGTACTTTGGCACTCTCAATATGAGACAAATGAGACACTAAAACTAGGTTTTTAAATTAGATCTAAAAGTGAAATTTATATCTAATTTTAGATTAAAAGTTGATAAGACAATTCTAAAATGGCTGTCTCATTTGCTAAATATATTTTTGATGCCTTGACAAGCAGCCAGTTATGCTATATAATTAAGGTATCACTATGAAAAAAACCCTTATGCAGATCCGTCTGCATCGGGGGTTTTTTCTTTTTGGGCGACTGGCTGGGAAAACTTGTGGTAATGGTCGTTAAGGAAAATAAGCTTGATGTTTTTATTCCTTAGGAGGATGGAGCACTTCTTTTCGGCCGGGGCCACAACAGCGGCGAGAGCCGAGTTTTGGCTTAAAAATTCCACCAGGCAACCGAAATCACCATCGCCGGTGATGAGAATGCAACCGTCAAACATTTTGGTGTAATAATCGGAAACCGTCTTCAAAACTAATTCAGCGTCGCAATTGCCTTTAACCGTGCCGCTGACTGAAATGGTCTGTTTGAAAATCAAGATAAAGCCGCACTCTTGCAGGTATTCATAAAATTTCGTCCGGCTGGGCACTAAGCCAATAAACAGATAAATATTGGCGGCCTGGAATTTTTGGCTGAGCCAGCCGTGGAATTTTTTGTAATCAATGGCGAAGCCCAGTTCCTGGGCGCTGCGGTAAAGATTATTGCCGTCGATGTAGATATTTATTTTGGGCATGATGTTATTCTACCAAATTTTGGCTAAAAATAAAATTTTGAGTTGGCCATCATAATATTTAATAATCCTATTCATACACTCTTGACTTTATTCCGTTGTTGTGATACCATAGTAATACAGTGATACAAATATGGAAAAATTCAAATTCAACAAATCAACTAATTGCTTATTTGGGGCAATTTTAATGCTTAAATCGACTAAGGAAGCCGAGAACTTTTTTCGTGATTTATGCACTATTGACGAAATTAAGGAAATGAGCGAGCGCTGGGAAATTGCCCAATTACTTAATAAGAATTGGCCTTATCGCAAAATAGCTGAGAAATTAAAGGTTAGCACAACTACTGTTAGCCGTGTTGCTATGTGGTTAAATAACGGCACAGGCGGCTATCAATTAATACTTAAGCGCTTGAATCATCATCACAAACTATCTTCCGACGGGAAGGGTTTGCGTTGATATTTATATTTAACTTAAATATAAACCCAGCCCCTTCCCAATTGGGAGGGGTTTTTGTGAATTATCAACTTAGTGCTTTAACAGCAGAAAGGAGAATTCGGCATGTCTATCGTTTATCTTCAGCAGGACAAAAGTAACTTCAATGAGGTATTGGGTATAAAATGCGCTCAATTATACTGCCGTATCTGGAAAGAAGCGCCTTGGTGTGAAAATTTTTGGACACCAGTAAATGTATTAGCTAAGCTTCAACAGCAATTAGAAAAATCACAAGCACTATGCTGGTTAGCTCTTTCATCACCGCCAAAAATAGTTGGATTTAGTTGGGGTTTCGGAGTTAGTCGCGACGAGCTGGCAGAAATTGCCAGCGGCCATATGTTAGATAGTTTCTTTAGCGAATCAGCAAAGATATTCTACTTCAGTGAGTTGGGCGTTGATACTAGAAAGCGTCATGGAGGTATTGGAAAAAAACTAACAGAAAAACTTGTAGAACACGCCAAAAATTGTGGTTACAATAAAATAATGTTGCGAACTGATATCCGAGCAACAGCAGCCCGAACTCTTTATGAACACCTAGGATTTAAAGAATTGGGCATAAAAGATGCACAATTTTCCGAACGCATTTATTATTTGTTAGAACATTAATATCCACAAAATCTATGAGCGCAGACCAGTTCTCTGCGCTCCAACTCTGAATTATTATTCAATAAAATATGAAAAAGAAAATTTTACTGGTTGTCGCCACTCATGGCGATGAGACAATTGGAATCGAAGCGATAAAGATCTTAGCCAATTACAATTTAGAAAAATATTTTGATATTTTAATCGCTAATCCCAGAGCATGGAAAAGTAATAAGCGATTTATAGACATTGATCTGAATCGCTGTTATCCTGGAAATAAAAAATCGCGACTCTACGAGCAAAAAATAGCCGCGGAAAACTTAGCTTGTGCAATGAATTATAAATATATTATTGATATCCACGAAGCCAAAGCCGGAATTGATGATTTTATAATTGAACCGCGAGAAAACATATCTACTAAATTTCCGCTTGATTTTCTTAATTTGAAAAAAGTCTTGCTTTGGCCAGAAACCAATTATTTCAATTCTAGACGCAATCTGTTAGGGGAAAAGCCGTCGGGTCCACTCAGTTCCATTTTGGCTAATGCGGTTGAATTAGAATTTGGCGTAAATAATAGAAATCGTAAAAAAGCCGCGGCTAAAGCTGCTAAAATTATACAGAATTTTATTTGCAATATTTATAATCTTAAAGGAGTAAGGATAACACCAGATAAAAAAATTTATTATGTTTATGGCCAGCTGCTGGTTGATGACGTGGGGGCGAAAAATGTTGATTTTATTGATTTTAAAAAAATTACGCTTACTGAAGAATCTTTTTATCCCCTATTAACTGGACAATATCTCAAAGATGGAATAATTTGCTATAAGATGAAGAAAGTAAAATAACAGTTAAATAAAAAAACAGCCAGTGAAAACCGGTTGTTTTTTTAATCAAAATGGTTAATAGAAATTTTTTTTGATTCGAACCATAGGATTAAAATCCTACAATCATTGATGCCTCTCGGTCATTTGACTTAGCATAAGCGTGTTGCGGGGGTTGGATTCGAACCAACGACCTCTTGGTTATGAGCCAAGCGAGCTGCCGGACTGCTCTACCCCGCGATAATGTTTATTTTCCTTCTCCCCTAAAAGGTGAGATTGGTGTGCCCGAGGAGAGACTCGAACTCTCACATATTGCTATACACGATTTTGAGTCGTGCGCGTCTACCAGTTCCGCCACTCGGGCAATTTGAACTTTATTTATTTTATACTATTTTCCCCAAATTGTCAAATCCCGAGGGAATTGATATAATTGAATAGTGAATTATTTATAACTTATGATCCATAAGTTAACCAAATCATGAGCTATAACCGCATACCATAAACTAATCATATATGTTTATAACCGCGCATGCGGCCGCTTCGGCCGTTATTGGCAAAGAAATCGCCAACCCCCTCCTCGCTTTCGTTATCAGTATTGTCTTGCATTTTGTTTTTGACATCATTCCGCACGGCGACAGGGATTATTGCAAGAGATTTTTCGGTTTGCAATTTAAACGCTTCAGCGAAGAAGAAAAATTCAAATCCATGGCCTTTTACAGCTTGATTGACACCGTGCTGCTGGTTTTTTTCTTGCTCTATCTGTTTAAGAGCTTTGCCTGGGCCAAGGACGACAGCGTCATCTGGGCGATCATCGGCGGCATTATTCCTGATTTCATCGTGGCGATTTATATGCTGACCAAGTCGCGCTGGCTTAAAGGTTTCTTTAACTTCCATCATGAAAACCATAGCTTGATCAAATGGGACTTCTCGCTCTACGGCGGCATGGTTTTTCAAGCGGTGATTTTCTGCGCTTTGGTCTCTTTGCTTTATCTGCTATAATCCTTCTAATAATTCCCGCGTCTGTCGTGCGCATTTATCCCAAGTGAACTCTTGGGATTTTTGTTTGGCCGCCAAAGCCAAATGCTGTCGAAAACTTTCGTCAGTAATGACTTTTCTTAGCGCCTCATACAGCTCGGACTCTTTTAGCGGATCAATATAAAACACCGCCTCGCCGCCGACTTCCGGCAAGGAACCGGCGCCGGAAGTTATAACCGGCAAACCGTAGGCCATGGCTTCTGCTACTGGCAAGCCGAAGCCCTCATACAAGCTGGGGAAAACAAAAACTTCGGCCCGGCTCAACAATTCATGCTTTTTTCCCGCCGAAACATATCCCAAATATCTTATTGCTTCTTCCTGTAATTCGGTATTGACTTGTTCCAGCGCCGCAAACACCTCTTCGTTCTTCCAGCCGTTTTTGCCGGCCAGAAACAGTTTTAAATCCCGCGCCGCCGGTTCCTCCTGTTTTAATTTTTTAAACGCTTTTATCAATCTGACTAAGTTTTTCCGCGGTTCAATCGTACCTAAGTATAATAAATATTTTTCATGATTGTTGTTATTCTGAGTGGAGTGAAAACGCAACAAAGAATCTCCGGTTTCACCCTGTGATCCTTCGCTTTGTTCGGGATGGCAGGTTAATTCTACCCCCTCGTAAATCACCTCTATTCTGTCCGTCGCGATATGGAACAATTTGATGATGTCCCGCTTGGTGTTTTCTGAAACGGCAATAATCCTATCCGCTCGCCGCAAGGATCGCGGCACTAAATAGCGCCGATCAAAATTAATCAGCCGATCAGGAAACAATTCCGGATACAAATAAACCGCCAAGTCATGGACCGTTACTACGGCCCGCCCGCGGTAACTGAAAGGAATGATATTGGCGGGGAACAGGCAGACATCGACTTTCTGACGATTAATGAATTCGCCGACGAGAAATTGCGAGTAAAAAAACGGCAGATAGCGGCGATAACGGCTTAGAGGATATCTGACAATCTTCACCTTAGCCGACTGGAAATAATTTAGATCGGTAAATCCAAAATCAAAAAACAGGACATACTGATTCTGTTTGTCCTGCAACAGCAAATTTTTCACCAAATTATAAGTATAATGGCCGACGCCGGCCAGTTCGCCGCCGGCCGGATTGAGCATGGTGCGGCAGTCAATTCCTATTTTCATATCATTTGATTAAACGTCGCAATCTATTGGCATTCAAATTGGGGCCGATTAAAGCCAAGCAGGCGCGCTTTAAATCAAAAATGTCTTCCGCCACCCGCCGCACGTCCTTGGCCGAGACCGCAAAGATTTTTTTTAACTTTTGCTCCGGCGTCATTAGGGGTTTGTTCATCAATTCCTGATTGACGTAAAACTGCGCGATAGACATTGAATCCTCCAAATCCAAAGCGGTCTTGCCGGCGATGAATTCTTTGGCGCGATTGAGTTCTTCGGCAGTCACGCCGCCGGCCGCAATATTTTTTATTTCCAGAATTATCGTTGCCAGAGCCAACTCCAACCGCGCTTTGTCCAAACCCGCCTGAATCACCAGCGATCCGGCGTCTTCGTATAAATTCGGCCAGGAACGGATGAAATAAGCCAGGCCTTTCCGTTCTCTGATATTGATGGACAAACGCGAACTCATATTGCCGCCCAAAATAATCGCCAAAAGATTCAAGGCGTAAGCGCGCTTGTCATGAGTGGAAAAAGCGGGAAAACCCAAAGCCAACTGCACTTGTTCCGTGGCTTTGTTCTTAATTTTTATTCTTGGCGCCTGTTGTTTTACGGCGGGGCGCTTGACGGTTGACTTCTTGCCGAGCGGCAGGGAAAATTTAGCCGAGATTTCCTTAATCTGCTTGTCGCTGAATTTGCCGGCCAAACCGATAACGACATTGGCGCCGTTATAATAATTCCGCTTGTAGGCCAAGAGTTTTTTCCTGCTGATTCCTCTGACTGTTTCCTTGCTGCCGGCAATCATATGGCCCAATTGGCCGCCGTCAAATATCAGTTCCTCCAGCATCGCTTCCGCGTACATCAAAGGATTGTCCTCATACATGTTGATTTCCTCCACAACCACGCCTTTTTCTTTTTCCAGCTCGTCAGCATCAAATTTGGAATTGATGACCATATCCGACAGCATGTCAATAGCCAAAGGCAGATGCCGCGCGTCGGATTTGATGTAATAACCGGTCATGTCCTTGCCGGTAAAAGCGTTATATTCGGCGCCGATGCCGTCCAATTCCTTGGACAAATCCAAAGTCGTCGGACGTTTGTCCGTGCCTTTAAACATCATGTGCTCAATAACATGGGAAATGCCTCTAAGCTGTGGCGTCTCCTGTCGCGAACCGACTTTAAACAAGACCAGCAAGCTGGCGGTCTGGGTGTCATGAAGCGGCGCCGTAATCAATCTGATGCCGTTTTTCAGGGTTTGCTTTTTATACATAAATTATCTTAACGATTCAATAACTCAATCTTAACAAAAACCAGGCAAAAAAGCCAACAAAAAAACTGCCGGCCAAAGACGGCGGCAGTCAAGGTGCGAAAAATTCAAGAGACGTCGGCAAAAATTTCTTTAACCAAGGGCTCGGGCAGAAAGCTGATCAGAAACTCGGCGCTCGGTTTAAGGCGTGGCGATTCTTTTAAACTCCTGTTCCATTCTTCGACGGCGCATTCCAAATTGTTTTTGACCAAAACGATTGCATCGTCAATATCGCGTTTTCGCGCGCCCTCTTCCGGTTCAATAATCCACTTAAGCGGCTGTTGGTCAAAACGATCATAATAGTCGTAATATCTGGCATAAAACAATAATCTGATTTCCTCTTCCGATAAGCCCAAATCCACCAGCTTTTTCTTGCCGTCATTCTTGATTTCGTAAGACGGCCCGGAACTATGCTCGCCATAATGGCATTCATAATCCTCATGCCATGTGAAAACAAGCTTGTGGCGGCTTTTTTTCATCAATGCCTGGACCTTCAGAAGCAACGCGAGCAACTCGGCGATAGCCAAAATGAAAAGTAATTGCGACAGCGTCCATTTCTCAATTTTTTTCTCAAAAAAGTTGCGTGATTCGGTCAGTTGCTGAAGCGACTCGGACTTTATCATTTTTTGCTCCTTTATTTCATCGGTTGGTTGCGTCTAAATTGATTGCGGCTAAAATTGTTAAAAGTGCTTGATTGGGCAAGTTTACCGCCAAATACAGTTTTTGTCAACATAAAATCAGCGGATTTACCTGCGGCCGTTTAATATAATGCTAAAATAATTATAAAATAAAAACCCCGCGACAGCCAAAAGCCAACGCGGGGAAAAATACAGAACAAAGAACTAATAAAAAGACAAAACCCCAAACCCTAAGCGCTAATACTTGCGAAAACCGCAGCGGGGTCGTGGCCGGTGAAGCCGCTATCAAGCCAGAGGTAGTTCACATACCACTGGCTGCCGTCCCAATACAAGCAACGGACGCAGAGATCGCCATCAGAGCGGCGGAAAATTGTGTCCCAGAAAAAGATAAGGATAATATTTCCTTTTTCATCTTTTTCCTTCCACTCCTCTGGAATGTACTCCTTATTGGCCATAATAAAGTCCAGAACGCTTGCCGATAGTACCGGCTGGCCGTCAATGTCTTTGCGCAACTCATAGCCGATGATACTGGATTGACCGATCTGGCGCGTTGAGCGGTACAGAACAACTTTCTGTCCGTCAAGGTACAGACCGTCAAATCTCTTTTCAATCGAAATCTTGCCCTGGCGGGCATGTTTCTCAATTGTTGCGTTAGCAAAAGGCAGCCGTGGATCATTGTTCGTATCAATTACCGCCCGAAGGATCGGCGTTGTTTGGCGCAGAAATTCCTCGCCGATTTCCTTAAGTTTCTTAACAAAGAAACTCTTGCCCGGACCGGTCGCCCAATCAATCACTTCGGCGCCGACCTTGATTTTCTTCAGGGTTACGGTTATCACCGAGAATAGATTGACGAGCGCCGCCACAAACTGCCCAACTTCCTTCCAATTCAAACTCTTTTTCGCCGACATCTTTCACGTCCTTTCTATCTCCCCATTACTGGCTCCTGGCCAGCTCCGGATTGATATATTGAACTTCATGCAACAATTGGCTCTGCCGAAATGACAGTTTGCCAATGTACTATTGTATCATACATCTATAATTTTGTCAAGGAGTTTATTCACTCTGCTAACTGGCTGATTATCATCTAAACTTAAACAAAAAATCACCACTATCTATTGGGATAATGATGATTTTTAATTAATATCCGGTTTTATGATTATTTCAATTTCTTTTTCACCCATTCCTTCAATTCCTCCACCTTAACCAACTCTTGCTTCATGGTGTCGCGATCGCGGACGGTAACCGTGCCCTTCTCCAAGGTATCAAAATCAACAGTCACGCAGAATGGCGTACCAACTTCATCCTGCCGGCGATATCTCTTGCCTACGTTACCATTATCATCAAATTCACACTTAAACTCATTACGCAAATCGTCAAATATCTCCCGCGCTTTGGCCACCAATTCCGGCTTGTTTTTAAGCAACGGGAAGACCGCCGCTTTAATCGGCGCAATCTTGGCCGGAAACTTCAACACCACCCGGGAATCGCCTTCGCCCAAATCCTCTTCAGTATAAGCGGCCGATAAAGCTACCAATACCGAGCGATCCAAACCGAAAGTCGGCTCCAAAACATGGGGCAAATATTTCTGGCCGGCCGGCTGGTCAAAATATTCCAAATTGGCGCCGGAAAATTTCTGATGCTGGCTCAAATCAAAATCGCCGCGATGCGCCAAGCCGAACAGCTCGGAGAAACCGAAAGGAAAATTATATTCAATGTCCACGGTCTTGCGGGAATAATGCGACAATTTTTCTTTCGGATGCTCGTAATGCCTTAAATCCCCTTTCTTGGCTCCCAGTTCCAGAGCGAATTCTTCTTGCGCCTTCAGCCAATCCTTAAACAACGATTTCCACTCGGCATCCGGGGAAATAAAATATTCTATCTCCATCTGCTCAAACTCGCGCACGCGGAAAATAAAATTGCGCGCCACGATTTCATTGCGAAAGGCCTTGCCTATTTGGCCGATGCCGAAAGGAATCTTTACCCGGCAGGAATCAACCACATTCTTAAAATCGGCAAAAATCGCTCCGGCGGTTTCCGGCCGCAGATAAACCGGCCCGTCAATGCCGTTCATTTCGGTCTTAAACATCATATTCAAAAGCCGCGCCTCGGTCCAATCCTTCTTGCCGCAATTCGGGCAAGAAACTTTCTCGCTGATTATTTTGGTCATCGCGGCCAAATCGCCTTCCAAATCCTCGCCGGTCGCTTCCATGACCAAATGATCGGCGCGATAGCGTTTTTTGCATGCCTTGCAATCAACCATCGCGTCATTGAAACCGCTCAAATGCCCGGAGGCCTCCCATAACTTGGGATGCAGCATGATCGGACCGTCGATTCCCACCATATCGTCGCGATCGGTAACGAATTTTTTCCACCATAAGGCCTTGATATTATTCTTGAGTTCCACGCCGTACGGACCGTAGGAATAAGCGTTGGCAAAACCGCCGTAAATCTCGCAAGCCGGAAAAATAAAACCCTTGCGCTTGCATAAAGCCACGATTTTCTCCATCTGATCGTTTTTTTCCGTGTTATTTTTAGCCATAGTATTATTAACTTTATTACGAATGTTTAACCGCCATTCCGACTAAGCGGACTGAAAGCGAACGCATAGGCAGGCAGAATCCGGTCGGAATGACAAAAAAAGAGGAACGTTATGGTCGGAGTAAATCTTAACTAAAATCGCCGGTTTAGTCAAAAACCGGCTTGCTCCATTTCTCCGGCCACCCGGCCGCGCCGTTTCAGCAGATTGTATTTAATCAATCGCTCTATTTTGTGAGTTATAATCTCGTCATTGATTTTGGCCGAGACGGTTTGGCTCACCAAGGATACCGGCGCCCGATAAACCGCCTGCGCGGCAGGAATAAACGTATAATTCAAAAAATATTTGGAACAATAAGCCAACAAATAGGAATCGCGCGGCAAAAAACTGACGGCCAAACCGGTTACAACCAGTACTGTTACCGTTATCAGCGCCGCTTCACCCGCCAGATGGCGCCAAAAAAAACTTTTTTCCCTTACCGGCCTTAAACGTTTGGTTTGCACCCAAACTGAAGGACGCGGCTGCCGCTCCAATTCTTTTTCCAGATGCTTATGGATGTCGGACAAAAATTCGGCCAGACGCTTGGATTCGGTGTACCATTCTTCGCCGACCTTAAAGGCCTTGATTTTACCCTTAACCGCCAAATCTATCAGATATTCCCGGCGGACGTTAAATTTTACGGCCGCGTCAGAAAAGGCCACCAGTTCGGCTTGCAATAAGTCGGTTAATTGTCGTTTTAACTCTTCTGTCATGGTTATATTATAGCATAAACGAACAGCCGCTGACAAAACAAAAAGCCGTCCTTGGCGGGACGGCTCAACCGTAAAACATTATTTGGTAACGGTGGTTTTCTTTTGATCGCTGATATACTTGTTGATGGCCTGAACCACGCGGGAATCTTTCTTTAATTTTTCCGTCAGGATAATCACGTCGCGGTTAATAACCATGCGATCGGACGGCCCATGAATTTCGTTGCCTAATTTTATCAGGGTTAATTCCTGCTGGGATTGATCATTGGCGGCCGCGGTGCTTTGCTGGGTCTGCTGTAAGGGTTTGGTAACGACTTGCAAATAATAAATATCAGTTAAAGTCAAAGTTTTTCTGCCTACCGCGGTAACTTTGCCAAAATAAACCTGGCCGTTGCTTAAGAAAACCGCCTGCCAATCGGCCGTCGAAACATTGGCGATGGGATCGCCGCCCAAAAGCGAGCCGCCCCAACGCATAACCGCGCCGACCGCCAAAATAGCGATGACTAAAACAATAATAATGCTGACAAGCGCCTTCCAAACGCCTCTTCTTTTGCGTCTGGGCGCCGGCATTTCCGACGACATGCTCATTTCAGGCATATCATCCATGGAACGAAATTTTGTGTAAGCCATTTTATTTTCTCCTCAAAGCGACAAGGATAAAGTCGCGTTAATTACTTAATATTTTATTTAATTAATCTGTTAGCGGAATATTTCTCAAATATCCTGTCTCCGTTTGCGATGTTCCAGATAATCGCCCAAGCCCACGCCGATAGCCGTGGCTACGGGCACTGATAAAATAATGCCGAGCAAACCGCTTAATTCAAAGCCGATCATCATGGCAATAATCGTAATCACCGGATTAAGACCGATCGCCTTGCGCATGATTTGCGGAGTGATAAAATAATTCTCCAATTGCTGAATGGCGACAAACAAAATCAATGCCGCCAAACCCAGCCAAAGCGACTGCGTGGAAGCGATAAACACTATCGGAATGCCGGCTATGAAAGGTCCGAGATAAGGAATGATTTCCACCAAGCCGGCGAGTAGAGCCAAAACCCAGGCGTATTTGACTCCCAAAAGCAACAGACCGGCTAATGACATGACAAAAATCACTAAGCACAGCAAGAGCTGGCCGCGCAACCATAAGCCGATTTTTTCTTGCATGCGATCAACTAAATGATCAAAATAATCGCGATGCTTGGCCGGCAGTAAGCTCCGGGCCCCTGCCTTCATCTGCCGATCGTAGACCGCCAAATAAAAAGTCATCACCAGTATCACCAGCAAAGAAAAAAGATTGCCGATAAAAGAAACGATGCCGCCGATTAAATTGGTCGCCAGTGAAGCCAATCCGGCCTGCATATTTGATAAAGCGTCTTCAATGCTCTCCTTCAAACCGTGGCTTTGGGAAAACGCCTCCAAACTGCTCCAGCCGGAAGAAATTTTTTGCCAATAGACGGGAAAATCATCGGATAAATTCTTGACTTCCAAACTAATGGGATCAATCAACAGGAAGAACGCCATAAACACCACCCACAGCCCGATCAGATAAATTATAAGAATTCCCAAGGCGCGCGGCACTTTGTTTTTGCCAAACCAGTCCACCCAGGGCTTGATGGCTGAAGCCAAGATCAAGGAAACAAAAACCATCAGTAAAATTTCGCGGATATAAAACAATAAAAACACGGCCAAACACACTGCCACTATTTTCAGCAATGTGGACAATTTAAAGTCAATGGTGATTTTTTTGTTATTGATCAGCATGGGCGGGGTTGTAATATCCCTTAGATATATTATACTATGAAAGTATCAAGAGTGCAAAATTAATTATTTTTATTATGCCGGTGATTATCAAAAATAAAGAAGGACTGTTCGGCTATGAGGTTATTGACACTTGGCGAGCCGGCATTGTTTTGTCCGGCCCGGAAGTCAAAGCGGTGAAATTGGGACAAATCAGTTTGAAAGGCAGTTTTGTTCAAATTGACAATAAAAACGAGGCCTGGCTGGTCAACTGCCATATCAGCCCGTACAAACCGGCCAAGGGCCACCAAACCGGCTATAACCCCGATAAAAGCCGAAAACTGCTCTTAAACAGGAAGGAAATTGCCTCAATTATAGGCAAAAAGGCCCAAAAGGGGTTGACAATTATACCCATTTCGGTATATACTTATAAAAGATTAGTCAAGGTGGAAATCGGACTGGCCCGCAGCCGAACCAAGATAGACAAGCGAGAGATCATCAAGAAACGCGAGCAGGAACGGGAAATCAGCAGAACGTTGAAAAAGTAAACTAAGCCAAAAGTCCATAAAATCAAAAGTTAATTTCATTATTTTACTTTCAACTTTGGACTTTCGACTTAATTTTGGGGATGTTTTGCTTTGATAGAAGTAATGTTTTCCTATTGGCAAACCGAGCATGGCGGCAAACTCGTTAATCCGTCGCCACAGGCAAAATGCCAAAAACATCTTAGCTAAAGTCCAATCCGCTTTCAGCGGCCTGGCTTTGGCTCCTGTTCTCGCTTAATATCGAGAACCATCGCCGCGCCCATTCCCGGTAAGCGCCAAGCGGTGTTATATTATCGGGATCGCCACTGGCGTCGCCAGAGCGCCCATGGTCAAACTTTTCTGGACCGCTTAAGGATTTTTTGCCTTTTTCCAGTTCTTAAGCCAGAATTTAAAACGGCTAAGTTTGTATCACCTTAGGGAATAATTTATTTCTAGACAGGGGCTCATTACCCCTCATCTCCACACAAAAGTAAAAAGTCCTTAAAGTCCTAAAGTCAAAAGTCAATTTCATTCATTTCGACTTTATGGACTTTCGACTCTATGGACTAAAATTAATACCATGCGTAAATCATTCAGAGGACATCATCAAAAACCGGAAGGCCCCAAGGAATTCCGCGTCAACGAAAAAATCTTTTCTCCGGAATTGATGATCATTGACGAAAACGGAGCCAATCTCGGAGCCATGAGCCGCGACCGGGCGCTTAGCGAAGCGCGCGAGCGCGAGCTTGATTTGGTTGAAGTTTCGCCCAAAGCCAATCCGCCCATAGCCAAATTCATGGACTACGGCAGTTTCAAGTATCAGCGCGAAAAGCAGGAACGCAAAGCCAAGGCCAAGCAGAAAACCACTGAAACCAAAACAGTCAAAATCTCGCCACGCATCGGCCAGCATGATTTGGAAGTCAGGGCGACGCAAGCTGCCGGCTTTCTGACCGGCGGCGACAAGGTTAAAATCGAACTGCAACTCCGCGGCCGGGAAAACCAGCATACTGATTTGGCAAAAGAAAATATCCGCGAATTGGTTAAAGCCGTAAAAATAAAACTGACTGAAGAAAAGGAGGAGCGGCCGGTTAAAATTGAATCCGACATCACCAAACAAGGCGGCCGCCTGTCCATGACGATCACCCTATAAACAAAGGATAAATACTATTTTACAATATGCCTAAAATCAAGAGCAAGCAATCCATCGCCAAAAGATTCAAAATCACCAAAAAGAAAAAGGTTATCAAGCGCTCCACCGGCCAGGATCATTTCAATGCCCGGGAAACCGGCAAAGCCAAGCGCGCCAAAAGATCCGATATTTCTTTGCAAGGCAAACAGACAGCGGCCAACATCCGCCGACTTTTGCCGTATAATTAATTAATAATTAACAATCCATAAAGTCCGAACCCTGCCTGCCGGCAGGCAAATCCGAAAACTCAAAGTTAAGAAATTTTATTTTCAACTTTAACCTTTCCCGGCTTTGGGGACTTTCAACCTTATTACCATATGCCCAGAGTAAAACGCGGCGTCATGCATGCCAAAAGACGAAAAAACTTATTAAAAGCCACTAAGGGTTTTGAACGCGGCCGGAAAAAATTGATCAAGCTGGCCAAAACCGCCTCTATTAAAGCCGGCGCTAACGCTCTGCGCGACAGGCGCGCCAAGAAACGCACCGCGCGCGCTTTGTGGCAAATCCAGCTTAACGCGGCCGTCCGCGAATACGGCTTGTCTTATTCCAAGTTTATTGCCGGCCTCAAAAAAGCCAAGATTGACTTAGACCGCAAAGTGCTGGCTCAACTGGCCCAGAAAGAACCGAAAACCTTTGCCAAGATTGTGGAGAAAATCAAATAACCCCATATCAAAATTAAAACACCATTGGAAACATTCAATAGTGTTTTTTTGATTAAAAATTAATAGCGTGCTAGCAAAAGCCGGCACGCTGCGAAAAGTTCAAAGGTTATTCATCAAAGTCCAAATTTCCCAAGGATCCATATAGATCCAAGAAATCAAGACCTAGGCGCTAATACTTGCGAGAACCGCAGCGGGATCGCTGCCGAGGAAGCCGCTATCAAGCCAGTAGTAGAGCTCATACCACTGGCTGCCGCCCCAATACAAGTAACGGACGTAGAGGTTGCCACCAGAGCTGCGGAAAATTGTGCCCCAGAAAAAGATAAAGATAACATTTCCTTTTTCATCTTTTTCCTTCCACTCCTCTGGAATGTACTCCTGATTGGCCAGGAGAAAATCCAGAACGCTGGCCGACAGCACCGGTTGGCCGTCAAGTTCTCTGCGCAACTCATAGCCAATAATGGATTGACCATTAATCTGACGCGTTGAGCGGTATAGAACAACTTTCTGTCCGTTAATGTATAAACCGTCAAATCTCTTTTCAATCGAAATCTTGCCCTGGCGGGCATGTTTCTCAATTGTTGCGTCAGCAAATGGCAGTCGTGGATCATTGTTCGTATCAATTACCGCCCGAAGGATCGGCGTTGTTTCAAGATTTATCCGCATTTGCCCCTTCAAGATCGCTTTGATAATATCCGTCCGATCTTTTGCAGGAACCGTTGCAAATACGCGGTTTAATATTGCCTCATTTTGACCTAAAGTCAAGATACCATACTTGACTGGCTCACCCTCGGCTTTGGCGATTAAAGCTCGGGCCGCGTCTTGACCCAAATACTCAAGCAGGGTGTAAACCTCATATAATGTAAAAGTTCTACACTCCTTCTTTCCGTCTTCCATCCTGTTCTCCTTTCAGGCGATAGGCCCGATTGATGGAATTTTTCCCCTACCCGGGGACCAGGGCAAACTGGCAATCACAATGCCAAGCCAACAGTTCATTGTACTAAAGATAGTATGGTTTGTCAATAATATTATCAATAATAAAACCAATCATACTGCTAAATTTAGCTAAATCCATCCCTAATATTGACTTTTTACCCCTGTTTGGTATAATATCTCTACAACTTAACCCTTTCCCATTCCCCCTTTACGGGGCTCTTAAGCGCTAAGCGACTCAAGAAAAGGCAAACAACCACGATTCTTACAGAGGATCCCGGGCTTGCCTTGGGATTTTTTTAATGCCCCCGCTTGTCATTCCGAGCGTAGCCGATCATGCCTGTCGGTAGCCAGGCAGAATCCGATCAAAAATCACGAAAAATAAAAAAATATTTTAAAAAATAATTAATCTATGCAAAACTACGAATTGCTTTACATCATCTCCAACCAGTACACCGATGATGAAGCCGCCAAAATCAAAGCCAAAATAGATGACATGCTCAAGGGCTTCGGCGCCGTTATCGGGCTGGAAGAAAACTTAGGCAAGAAAAAATTGGCCTACCCCATCAACCGCGTCGCCCACGGCTATTACTTCCTAAACGAGTTTGAACTGGAAGACGCCGCCAAGGTCAAGGAAATTAACAATTTCCTGCGCTTGGACAAAGAAATTTTGCGCGCGCAAGTCATCAGCAAAAAAAAGCTGACTCCCGAAGAAATTGAGAAGCAGAGAAAGCGCGAGCAGGCCGCGGAAGCTCATCGCGCCGCCGCCGGCGAGAAAGCCGAGGAAAAAACCAAACCGGCGGAAGCCAAGAGGGAAAGCAAGAAAATAAACATCAAGAATCTGGATGAAAAATTGGATGAGATTCTAAAAACCGACGATTTAGTGTAAACTAAAAACAGTTAAAAGTCCTTAAAGTCAAAAATAAAACAAAAACTTTAAATCTAAACTTATAAACTAAACGTATGAATCTCAACAAAGCCATTATCATTGGCAATCTCACCGCCAATCCCGAGGTCAAAAAGACCGCTTCGGGCCAAACCATTGCCAATTTCTCCATCGCCACCAATCGCGTCTGGACCAACCAGCAGGGCGTTAAGCAGGAACAAGCCGAATTCCATGCCGTCGTCGCTTTCGGCCGCCTGGCGGAAATTGTCGGCCAATATCTGGCCAAAGGCCGCCTCTGCATGGTAGAAGGCCGCATCCAAACCCGCAACTGGATGGATACCAGTAACGTCAAGCATTGGAAGACGGAAATCGTCGCCGAAAACATCCAATTGGGGCCGCGCAGCGCCGCGACCGCCAACAGCGGTTACGGCCAAGACCGAACAAATAATTCCGGCTATGAAGCCGCTCCGGCTTATGAAGCCGAACAAGCGGCCGCCGCTCCCGCGGCTAACGATAACGAGGAGGAAATCAAAGTTGAAGACATTCCGTTTTAAACTACCATAGTCAAAAGTCGAAAGTCCTTAAAGTCAAGAATCATTAAAACTTCATTGACTTTTAACTTTAGATTTTGGACTTTATAAACCATTAACACTATGATCCAAAATAAAAAAACCACAAGCGCCGCGACGCCGCAGAAACGCTATTGCCATTTTTGCGTCCACAACGTCCGCGACATTGATTACAAAAACGTCAATCTCTTGCGCCGTTTCATCTCTTCTTATTCCAAAATCGTACCGCGCAAAAGAAGCGGCGTCTGCGCTTTTCATCAGCGCAAATTGGCTAACGCCATTAAACGCGCCAGAATCATGGCCTTGTTGCCGTTTGTCACGAAATAAACTTTCACTGTTACCATATTATGTCAATTTCCACTTTAAACGATATTAAAAAAGGCGTGAGTGTTATTTATAATGGCGAACCCTATGTCGTCGTTGAAGCCAACTTCGTCAGAATGCAACAGCGCAAGCCGGTCATGCAGACCAAATTGCGCAACCTGCTTAACGGCAAGGTGGCCGAATACAGTTTCCATCAGGGCGAGCGAGTGGACGAAGCCGATATGACCAGAAAAAAGGTTGACTACCTGTATAATGACGGCGCCAGCTATTACTTCATGTCACAAGATGATTTTGAACAATTCGCCTTGTCCGGCGACAGTTTGGGCGATAAAGCCGGCTATCTGAAAGAAGGCGACAAGGTTGACGCTCTGTACTGGAACAATAATCCTGTTTCCGTTTCCCTGCCGCCGAAAGTTGAATTCAAGGTCATTTCCGCTCCGGAGGGCGTTAAGGGCAATTCCGCCCAAGGCCGCGTTACCAAAACCGCGGAGATAGAAACCGGACTCTCCGTCCAAGTCCCCTTATTCGTCAAAGAAGGCGACATAATCAGGATTAATACCGATACCGGCGAGTACGTGGAACGCGTTAACTAAATACTATATATAAAAACAGCTCCGAAATAATCGGGGCTGTTTTATTATAATTTTATTCCTTCATCTCCGGCTCATCTTCATAACCGCCGTTACCGGTCGGCGGCGGAGCCATGCCCGCCTGTTCGGCTTCTCTAAGTTTTTTCACTTCTTCCAAAATCTGCTTTCTGATTATGGTCATCAGCTTGGGGTTGGCCCTTAAATAGGCCTTGGCGTTTTCGCGGCCCGTGCCTAATTTTTCTTCGCCGAAAGTATAGGTGTTGCCGGCTTTGCTAATGACATTCTTCTCCAAACCGACATCCAGCAAATCGCCGGAAACGGAAATGCCCTCGTTGTACATAATGTCAAATTCGCAGGTCTGAAACGGCGCGGCCACTTTGTTTTTGACCACCTTGACCTTGACGCGATTGCCGATGTTTTTTTCGCCTTGCTTGATTTGCGCGGCGCGCCGCACTTCAATGCGCACCGAGGAATAGAACTTCAAGGCGGTGCCGCCGGTGGTGGTTTCGGGGTTGCCGAAGAACACACCGATTTTCATGCGGGTCTGGTTGATGAAAATCAATACGGTTTTGGATTTGGAAATGGCGCCGGTCAATTTCCTTAACGCCTGGCTCATCAAGCGCGCCTGCAGGCCCATGTGAGAATCGCCCATGTCTCCTTCTATTTCCGCCTTGGGCACCAAGGCCGCCACCGAATCCACCACCACGACATCAACGGCATTGGAACGGATCAGGGTTTCCACAATCTCTAAGGCCTGCTCGCCGGTGTCGGGCTGGGAAATGAACAGCTCATCAACCTTCACGCCGATCTTTTTGGCGTAGTCCGGGTCTAAAGCGTGTTCCGCATCCACAAAAGCGGCCACGCCGCCCAATTTTTGCACCTCGGCCACGATATGCTGGGCCAAAGTGGTCTTGCCCGAGGCCTCGGGGCCGAACACTTCAACGATTCTGCCTCGCGGCACGCCGCCCACGCCCAAAGCGATATCCAAAGACAAGGCGCCGGTGGAGACGGCGTCCACTTCCATGGCTCGGGCTTCCCCGAACTTCATAATGGCTCCGTCGCCGAAACGGTCTTTAATCTGGCTGATGGCCGATTCTACGGCCTTAAACTTCTCATTCCCTTCCTCACTGGTCTTTTTAGGCATAAATATGAAAATTACTGGTTAATCTCGTTGAATAACACGCGGATGGTCGCCTCGGACTGCCGGCTGTAGCGTTTCTTCGCAGTTATTTTAATCAAATTCAAACCCTTTTGCAAGTCAACGGTAGTGGAAAAATTTCCGCCCGTATCCACAAACACCGTTTTGTTGTTAATGACGATTTCCGCCTCGCGCGAGGACTTGCCCGTCACGTCCAATTGGCGATTAACCGTAATCAGGCCGTCAGCCGGACGGGATACGATCAGTTGCGGCGGCCGGAAAATTTCATTGACGCGCCAAATCAAAAAAGCCAGAAGCGCGATAATGCCGATGATAACGGCCGCCTGGGAAATAAAATTGGACCAGACGAACAGATTCTTATTTTTTAATGACTTATACGACAAGAACTGCAAGCTGTCGGCGACGGTTTGGCAAGCGGAGTAATCCAGTCCCAAATAATCGCAATAGGTCTTAAGAAATTTAGGCAAATAATCCGGACCGGGCAGGAGCCAGGGCTGATTCTGTTCCAATGCTTCCAGATATTTGGTGGCGATTTTGGTTTCGCTTGACGCCTTAAGCAAACTCACGCCCCTTTTCAGGCGCGTTTCTTTTAAATTTTCCCCCAAGTTTTCAATAAATTTATTTTCCGGCATAGCAAACAACTATTCCATAAAGTCAAAACCTGCCTGTTGGCAGACAGGTCTCCATAAAATCCGTAAAACTGATATTAAGCATCTAACGGCTTTAGATTTTACAGATTTGATCTCAACTTAAAAGTTAAACCCATTCGTCATCGTCAAAATAATTTTTTGACGGCTTCTTTGTTGATTTTTCGGTTTTAATTTCCTCTTCCCCCTGTTCTTCTTCTATTTCTTCCGGTTCTTCTGCTTCTCCCGGGCTGTCCGATTCTTCCTCCGGATTTTCTGCTTCTGTCGCAATCTTCTTCGCCTCGCGGTCTTTCTTCTTTAACTTTTCCTTTTTTTCCGTTTGGGCCGGCTTTTCTTCTTCTTGAGCTGCCGATTCAAATTCTTCCACTTCGGCAAATTTAGCCGGCGGCAATTCTTCTTCTTTTTCTTCCTTGGCCGAAACTTCCTCTTCCGCTTCATTCAATTCCTTCTCAACGAAAGCCGGCGACTCCTCGTCTTCTTCATCTGCCGCCGATTCTTCCTCCGGCTCCGCGGATTTTTCATCGGCCGCAAACAAATTATCATCTTCATCTTCCGGCGGACGGAAAGCGGTGAAACTCGGCTCTTCTTCCGCGGCCTCGCCGGAATCAGCTGATTCAATAAAAGGATTATCTTCTTCTAAAGGCCTTAATTCGCCGGTCAAGCCGTGTTCGCGCGCAGCAAATTCTACCGGATCGACTCCGCCCAGCTTGTCCAGAAATATCTCCCGCGGCTTGGCGCCGTCAGCCGGACCGATCACGCCCTTGTCTTCCAATAAATCCAAAATCCTGGCCGCTCGGGCATAGCCCAATTTCAAACGACGTTGCAATAATGACGCCGAGGCCTTGCCGTTCTGTTTGATCACCTCTACGGCTTCGCCCAGAAGCGGCTCATCGTCGCTGTCAAAGCCGCTGCTGCCGCCGCCGCCAAAACTGCCGCCGGTTGCGGCCAAGTCCTCAACATAATCGGCCTGGCCTTGTTTCTTGATATAATTCACCACATCGCTGATTTCATGATCGGACAAAAAGACGCCTTGAATGCGTTTGGCCTTGGCGAATTCCGCTCCCAGATACAGCATGTCGCCGCGGCCCACTAATTTTTCCGCGCCGGTTCCGTCCAAAATGGTGCGCGAATCAATGGAGGAAGCCACGGCAAAAGAAATGCGCGTCGGAATATTGGCTTTAATCAGACCGGTGATGACTTCGGTGGACGGGCGCTGGGTGGCCAAAACCAAATGAATGCCCACGGCGCGAGCCATTTGCGCCAAACGCACGATACCCGCTTCCATATCATTGGGATTGGAGGCCATCAAATCCGCCAACTCGTCAATCACTACGACGATGTAAGGCATTTTCTCGGCGTGAGTTTGGTTATAGGAAGCGATATTGCGGTTGCCGAATTTGGCCAGGAGTTCAAACCGCCTTTCCATTTCCGTAATCAGCCATTTTAAAGCGCTGACGGTTTTTTTGACATCCGTCACGACCGGAGTAAGCAAATAAGGAATATTGTTATACACCGGCATTTCCACGCGCTTGGGATCAATCAGAATAAATTTCAATTCATCCGGACTGTTCTGATACATCAAAGAAACAATAATGGAATTAACGCAAACTGATTTGCCGCTGCCCGTCTGGCCGGCAATAAGCAAGTGGGGCATGCGGCCCAAATCGGCAAAAATCGGTTTGCCGGACACGTCTTTGCCCAAAGCCAAAAATAAATTATTGTTTCGTTCCTTGAATTCCTTGCTGGCCAGCACTTCGCCCATGGTCACCTTGGCCGCGGTTTGATTGGGGATTTCTATGCCCACCAAGGCCTTGCCGGGGATGGGCGCTTCAATACGGATGGGATGAGCGGCCAGAGCCAAAGCCAAATCGGCGTTAAGCGTTGTCAGCCGAGCCAGTTTGATGCCGGCGGCCGGACGCATAGTATATTGGGTAACGGTCGGTCCGATATTGACTTCGCCCATCTCTACGGCTACGCCAAAGTTAGCCAGCGTGCGTCTGATGACTTCTTGGTTGGCCTTGATATCGCCCGAGGTAGGTTTACCGGATTTGGCCGATAATAAGTTTAACGGCAAATCCAAGCGGCCGAATTTGCGACGCTTGGCTTCCGGCGTGAACTCGTCTTTTGCGGCCGAATCGTTTAAGGGCTTATGGGTAAAATTGGGATTGTCTTCATCGGCGGAGACGGCTGTTTCCTCATCAGTGCCGTTTTCCGCTTCGGCCGGGTTATCAACCGCTTCTTCTTCGTAACTATCCTCGACCGCCAAATTGGCCAGCTTGCGTTCATTGCGCTTCAACCGGAAATAAAAATACCAATCCTTGAGTTTGCCAAAAACAAATTTAAAAAGCTTTATCGGCCACATCAAACCGTAAAACGATGTTTCCAAAGCCAACAAAATGCCGACTAAAAGCAGGGCGATTAAAACTACCAGAGCGGCCCAGAAATTCATCAGTCGCACCAACGGCAAAACGATAAGCGCGCCAAGATAACCGCCGCCTTGGCCGGCCTTAGCCATCTCCAGCGCCTGCCAGGAATCATATTGCAAATGGAACAAGCCGCACAAACCGATGATTAAAAACAAGGCGCCCAGATAATTGACAAAACTGATGGGATATTTTTCTTCATACAGCAGGAAAAAAATCAAAGCGGCCAAAAGCGCCGGTATCAGCCATCTTACATTGCCAAAAACTATTGACAGCACATAAGCCATGACACGGCCCATTTGGCCGGAGAGATCAAACAAACCCAGAACAGTCAGGGCGGCGAAAACAAACAGAAAAATAATAAATATCCCCTTTTTGGTTTCAGGAGACAAATCGCGCCAATAATCAAAAAAATTAAAACGCGGCGACGCGTGACGGCCGCGATTGGCTCGGCCGCGACCCCAGGAGCCGCGGTTTGTTTTCCGGTGATAACGAGGCATGGTGCGGTGAATTTTTATGGATTCTTGCCATTAACTACTGGCAAATCTTAACTCGTTAAAGCTCGCCGCAGATTTTCAAGAATGACAAATAAAGGCGGCTTCTTTTTTAGAATTATACCATAAAAAACAAAAAAGCGCCAAATGATTCTGGCGCTTTTTACGGCCGGTAAGACGCTTTGATGATAGCAGAGTTCAAAGCGCCCAAACCGCCAATATCAGAAGGGGCACGACAAGCCAAATTAAATCAATCAGGGCCTTTCTCGGATCCTTGCGTTTCTGGTAAATTTCAATGCTTAAAAAAGTCATAATCAATGGCGGAAATGCTTCTTTATCTCTCTAATGGTTAGGCGGCGGCCGATTTGCAGCCGCTGGATTTCCTTGAGCCGCTTTAAGGCCCGGGAGCGGTCATACAGGCGGTAGCCGCCCGGAGATTGGTCGGCGAATTTAAGCAACCCTTCCCGCGTGTAGTAATGGATAGTGGAGGGTAAAACCCTGGCCGCTTGGGCCAATTCCCCGATTTTCAGCAGGTTGCGCCCGCCGGATGTATCCTTAACCATGAAGTATGAAGTATAGAGTAATGAGCTATACTTTATAGTTTATATGTTACAGGAGATTATTTCTTCTGGCAAGAGACGGTTATCCACAGGGAGAAAAGCCGGCGGCGGGTGATGAAAACAATCCTGCGGCAAAACCGCGAAGCATTAAAGTGACTTCCGATAAACGACAAAAAACCGCTCCCCCGAAGGAGAGCGATTTTATATGATAAAGCCGATTTAATTTTTTTGACCTTAGAGTTTGCCGTAAACGAAACCGGTGCCGGCCGGAATCTTGCGGCCGATAATGATGTTTTCTTTCGGCCCGCTCAAATCATCGGTTTTGCCGGTGATGGCGGCGTTAATCAGCACTTTGGCCGTCTCTTGGAAAGAGGCGGAGGCCAGCCAGGAGCGGGTGGACAGAGACACCTTGGTGATGCCCAGAAGCAACTGCTCGAATTGCGCCAAATTTTTCTTCTGCTTCTTCAATTCGTTATTGGCGTTGGCGACATCCACGTATTCCACCACTTCGCCCGGCATGAAGTCGGAATCGCCGGAATCCAAAATATAAACTTTGGAAAACATCTGGCGCACGATTACTTCCACATGCTTGTCATTGATCTTCTGGCCCTGGCTGGAATAAATATGCTGGATTTCTTTCATGATATATTTCTTGGTGAAGTCCGCTTCTTTGAGCTTGTGCAACTGATGCAAATCCAGCGGGCCTTCAGTCAGCTGATCGCCGGCTTCCACTTTGGTGTTGTCCTTAACCATAATGGATTTGACCGAGGCCACCAAGTACTCTTTAACGCCCAGTTCGTTGCCCAACAAAATCATAGAACGCCCGTCAATCTTAACGGTGCCGGCAAACGGCGCGAAATACTTGTTTTCGCCGTTTTCATACAGGATCTGGCCGTCTTTGACTTCATCGCCGTCTTTGACCAGCAGCACGACTTTCTTGCCTTTGGGTATGTTGATTTTCTTTTCCTTGTCCTGATTAAAGACGATTTCCAAAATTCTCTCTTTGCCCGAGGTCTTGATAAGGGGCTGGCCGTCCTCGCTGATGATTTCGCGCTGACGCGGTTCCTTGATGCGCACGGTGCCGGAAACATCGGCGATAATCGCCTTGTTTTTGGGTGTGCGGGCCTCAAAAATTTCTTCCACGCGCGGCAAACCTTGCGTGATATCGCTTTCCGAAGCCACGCCGCCGGTATGGAAAGTTCTCATGGTCAGCTGCGTGCCGGGTTCGCCCACGGATTCGGCGGCGATAACGCCCACGGCCACGCCCAATTCCACCGGCTTATTGTAAGCCAGATCATAACCGTAGCATTTGGCGCAGACGCCGCGGACATTTTTGCAAGTCATGACGGAACGGTAAGTCGCTTCTTCAATTTCCGCCGAACCGATCTTAGACGCCACTTCCTCCGTTACCAAGTCGCCGGCTTTGGCCACGACTTTTTTGCCGGCCAGCAAATCCTTAACCAGATAGCGTCCCAGCAAACGGTTAATCAGCTTGTCGCCCATGACTTCCGACTCCGCCTTAGTAACGGTCAAACCGGTAATATCATGGCAATCTTCATTATTAATGACTATTTCTTGCGCCACGTCCACTAAGCGGCGGGTCAAATAACCGGCGGAAGAAGTGCGCAAAGCCGTATCGGACAAACCCTTTCTGGCGCCGTGGCTGGAAATAAAGAATTCCAAAACGTTAAAGCCGCGTTTGAAGTTATTCTTGACCGGCAATTCAATGACTTCGTAATTGGGGTTGACCACCGGGCCTTTCATGCCGATCATCTGCGATAACTGCCCCCAAGAACCGCGGGCGCCCGAATCAATCATGGACAAGATGGAGTTGCCTTCGGTCATGCAATGTTTGACTTTTTCCAAAATCTGGGTGTTGATGCGCAGCCAGTTCTCCACGATTTTTTCATGGCGTTCATCTTCGGTCAAAAGACCCATCATATATTGGCTGTCAATGGCATCGACTTCCTTATCGCCCTGCGCCACCAACTCGTCGCGGCCTTCCACATTGACCAAATCGTCAATGCCGAAGGATTGGGCGGACAAAGTCAAATATTTGAAACCGGTGTCTTTCATGGCGTCTAAGGTCTTAACGGTCGCGTCCGGACCGAACTGGTAAAGCACATCGGCCAAAATTTTGGACAGATCCTTTTTGCCTACGCGCTTATTGATGAAATCAAACTCCTGCGGCAACACTGAATTGAAAATAATTCGCCCCACCGAGGTTTCCAGCAACTCTTTCTTGGCGCGCTTGTCGGTTCTTCTGGTATATAAAACCTTAATTTTTGATTGCAAAGAAATGATGCGCTTATCCACGGCCAAAAGCGCTTCGTCAAAAGAAGAAAAAGCGCGAACCGGACGGCTTTCATCCAGAGTGGTCAGATAATAACAGCCCCAAACGATATCCTGATTAGGCGTAACGACGGGCTGGCCGCTGGCCGGCTTCAGCAAGTTCTTGGAGGCCAGCATTCTTTCAGCCGCTTCCCTGTTGGCGTCTTCAGATAATGGCACATGGACGGCCATTTGGTCGCCGTCAAAATCAGCGTTGAAAGCGGCGCAAACCAAAGGATGGATTTGGATGGCCAAACCTTCGATTAGAATCGGCTTAAACGCCTGGATGCCCAAACGATGCAAAGTCGGGGCGCGATTAAGCAAAACATGCGCGCCTTTGACCACTTCTTCCAGAATATCCCAAACCTCGTCATGTTTGGCGTCAATATAGCGGTTGGCGCTTCTGATATTATGCACGATGCCGCGCTCGATTAATTTGGAAATAATAAACGGCTTGAATAATTCCAGGGCCATGATTTTGGGGATGCCGCATTGGTCCAAACGCAATTTGGGACCGACAACGATGACTGAACGGCCGGAATAATCAATGCGCTTGCCCAGCAAGTTCTGCCGGAAACGGCCTTGTTTGCCCTTGAGAATGTCCGCCAGCGACTTAAGCATGCGTTTTTGGCCAGTGGAAGCCACCACGGTCTTGCCATGGCGCGCGTTGTTGTCAATCAAAGAATCCACCGCTTCTTGCAACATGCGTTTCTCGTTTCTGGTGATGACTTCGGGCGCGTTAAGCTCCTGCAGCTGTTTCAAGCGGTTGTTGCGGTTGATAACGCGGCGGTACAAATCATTCAAATCGGAAGTGGCAAAACGTCCGCCGTCCAGCGGCACCATCGGGCGCAGATCCGGCGGAATAACCGGCACAGCGGTTAAAATCATCCATTCGGGCCGGAGATTATTCTTGATCAAATTGTTGAAAAATTTAACGCGGCGGATAAGCTTGTCTTTTTTGGCGCCGACGGTCGCCAGGATTTGCTTGTCCAACTCTTCCACGGTTTTGGCCAAATCAATGCGCGACATCAATTCGCGAATCGCTTCCGCGCCGATGCCCGCCTCAAAGATATGCCCGTACTTCAAGGACAATTCATGAAAAGTATGTTCGGAAATAATCTTCAAAGGACGGATTTCCTTAAGCTCGGTTTCCGCCGTCAAAACGGTTTCTTCCAATTCCTTCAATTTTTCATCGCGCAATTTGGTAAAACTCTCCAGGGCCTCGGACTTTTCCGTTTCCTTGTCGCCGGCCGCGTTCAACTGCCTGACTTTATTGTCATAATCGGCCTCAATCTGCTTGCGGTATTGCTTGTATTCGCCCCGCAACTGTTCAAAGGTTTGCGTTTTCAAATCCTCGTTGACGTTGGTGACGATGAAGTCGGCGAAATAAATGACTTTTTCCAGATTCTGAATGGACATGTCTAAAGCCAAACCGATTTTTGACGGGATGCCGCGCAAAAACCAGATATGCGAAACCGGAGACGCCAAATCAATGTGGCCCATGCGTTCGCGGCGCACCACGGCGCGCGTTACTTCCACACCGCATTTGTCGCAGACGATGCCTTTGTAGCGGATCTTCTTATATTTGCCGCAATAGCATTCCCAATCCTTAATGGGACCGAAAATACGCTCACAGAATAAACCGTCTTTTTCCGGTTTCTGCGTGCGGTAATTAATGGTTTCGGGACGAGTCACTTCGCCGTGCGACCAGGTATGAATATCCTCGGGCGAGGCCATTTTTAACCGGATGGAGTCAAAATGGATGTTGGGCACTTGTTCTTGGTTGAACATATCTAATATTGAATATTGATAATTAATGACTGAATAATTAATGCTTAGGCGTCGATTTCCTCGTCGTCTTTGATCATGCCGGACTCAATCTTGTCATCAACGTTTCTGATCGGCTTATTGTTCTCCAGCAATTCCACGTTAAGCGCCAAACCCTTAAGCTCGCGGACCAAGACATTGAATGATTCCGGAATATATAAATTGGTTATCGGTTCGCCCTTAATGATGTTTTCATAGGTCTTGGAACGGCCGACCACGTCGTCAGATTTAATGGTCAGGATTTCCTGCAGGGTCGCGGCGGCGCCGTAGGCCTCCAAGGCCCACACTTCCATTTCACCGAATCTTTGTCCGCCGAATTGCGCTTTGCCGCCCAAGGGCTGCTGGGTAATCAAAGAATAGGGGCCGATGGAACGGGCGTGAATCTTATCTTCCACCAAATGATTCAGTTTCAACATATAAACCATGCCGACGGTGGATTTCTTGGCGAACGATTCGCCGGTGCGGCCGTCATACAATTGAATGCGGCCGTCTTCCGGATAACCGGCGGCTTTGAGTTGCTCGCGAATGTTGCCTTCGTTTGCGCCGTTAAAAACATTAGTCGCCACTTTGTAGCCCAAGGCCTTGGCGGCCAAGCCCAGATGGGTTTCCAAAATCTGGCCCAGGTTCATGCGGGAAACAACTCCCAAGGGTGATAAAATAATATCTACCGGCGTGCCATCGGCCAAATGCGGCAGGTCTTCCACCGACACCACTTTGGAAATAACGCCTTTGTTGCCATGCCGGCCGGCCATCTTATCGCCGACCTGCACCTTACGCAAAGAAGCGACGGTTACCTGAACCATCTTAATCATGCCGGCGGCCATCTTATCGCCGTTTTCGCGAGAGAATATTTTGATATCAATGACTTTGCCGGAAGAGCCGTGTTCCAAATACAAGGAAGAGTCGCGGACATCCCGGGCTTTCTCGCCGAAGATGGCGCGTAACAATTTTTCTTCGGCCGACAATTCGGTTTCGCCTTTGGGCGTAATTTTGCCGCAAAGGATGTCGCCGGATTTGACGGTAGCGCCGATGCGCACAATGCCCTCTTCATCCAGATCTTTCAATTTTTCTTCGCTGATGTTGGGAATATCGGAAGTGACGATTTCCGGACCCAGTTTGGTTTCGCGCACTTCGCAAGTGTAATTTTCAATATGAATTGAAGAATAACGATCTTTCTGAACCAATTTTTCCGACAAAATGATCGCGTCTTCGTAGTTGTAGCCCTGCCACGGCATGAAAGCGACCAAAACATTCTGGCCCAAGGACAATTCACCCTGGTCGGTGCCGGGGCCGTCAGCCAAAACATCGCCCTTTTTGACTTCCTGATCGATTGCAACGATCGGTTTCTGATTGATGCAGGTGGAGGCGTTGGAGCGGGTGTATTTGGTCAAGCGGTAAGTGTCAATCTTGTTATGCTTGTTTAGAATTTCCACTTTGTCGCCGTGCAAGCCGATGACCTTGCCGTCTTCTTTGGCCAAAGCCACGTGGCCGGAATCGCGAGCGGCGATGCGCTCCAATCCGGTGCCGACAAGCGGCGCTTGCGGCCGGACCACGCAGACGGCTTGGCGTTGCATGTTCGTGCCCATCAAGGCGCGGACGGCGTCGTCATGCTCCAAAAAAGGAATGCAGGAAGTGGCAATGGAAACGATTTGGTTGGAAGACACATCCATAAAGTCAACCTGATCGGTGGGAGCGACGGTCGGATTCAATTTGACGCGGGCCTCAACTTTGTCGGATTTGAAATAGCCCCTCTCATCCAACTCCGTATTATAAGGAGTGGTGGTGGAACGGGATTCTTCAAAAGCGTCAATGTATTTTATTTCGTTGGTCACGCGCGGCTTGACGCTAATCTTTTTCAATTCCGCGTTTTCCGCCAGGGCCTTGGCGGCCTCTTTGGAAATCTCTTCTCCGGCTTTGACCGCAACCGCGCCGTTTGCGCCTTTTAAATCAATTTTGGCGATTTCGCCGATAGCGGATTTGCCGTCGTTTGGCAGGATATGCGCCACTTTATAATAAGGAGCTTCAATAAAACCGTATTCGTTAATGCGGCAATAGCCGGCCAAGTGGCCGACCAAACCGATATTCGGGCCTTCCGGAGTGGCAATCGGGCAGATTCTTCCGTAGTGGGTCGGGTGCACGTCGCGGACTTCAAAACCCGCGCGTTCGCGGGACAAACCGCCCGGACCGAGCGCGGAAATTCTGCGCTTGTGTTCCAACTCCGCCAAAGGATTGACTTGATCCATGAATTGCGACAATTGGGAAGACATGAAGAATTCCTTGACCACCGACATTAAGGGCCGCGCGTTGATTAATTTTGACGGACTCAAAGTAGTAACATCCAAGGTGGACATGCGGTCCTTGATGATTCTTTCCATTCTGGCCAAACCGATGCGGAACTTGGCCTGAACCAATTCGCCCACGGCCTTGACGCGGCGGTTGCCCAAATGATCGATATCGTCAGCTTGCTCTTGAGTCAGAGTCAGACGCATGATTTCTTTTAGAATATTAATGATATCCTCTTTCAGCAGGACGCGGCTTTCCTTGTTGATTTCGCGATCGCTTTCAAAACGCTGGTTCATCTTATAGCGGCCGACCGAACCGAAATCATAACGCGAAAAATTGAAAAACATGTTGTCAATCAACTGCTTGGCGTTATCGGGCGCGGCCAGATCCCCCGGACGGATGCGTTTATAAACTTCAATCAAGCCCTCGGCTTCATTTTCCGAAGCGTCTTTCTTGATAGTCGCTTCAATGAATTCGGCGGCGCCGTCAAAATCAGCGAACTGGCTCATGATTTCTTCATTGCTGGAAAAACCGAAAGCGCGCAACAGGGCGGTCGCGGCCACTTTTCTTTTGCGATCAATCTTAACCCAGAGGACTTTATTCAAATCGGTTTCAAATTCCAGCCAGGAACCGCGGTTAGGAATGACTTTAGCGCCGTACAGTTTGCGATCAACCGCCGGAGTGGAAGTGAAGAATACGCCGGCCGATCTGACCAACTGGGAAACGACAACGCGCTCAATGCCGTTGACGATAAACGTGCCGCGATCAGTCATCAAAGGATAATCGCCCAAATAAATTTCCTGCTCCATGCTTTGGCCGGTTTTTTTGTTGACCAACTTAACATTGACCCGCAGGGGCGCTTCATAAGTGATATTTTTGTCTTTGGAAGCCACTTCGTCAAACTTGGGTTCATCCATGTAATAATTCATGAAATAAACTTCCAAGTCGCGGCCGATAAAATCGGTAATTGGCGAGAATTCATCCAAAAGTTCGCGCAAACCAACCTTCCAGAACCAGTCATAAGACCATTTCTGCAATTCAATCAAATCAGGCGCTTCAAACAAATTTTTTGTCAGGGGCGCAAAATTAACTCGACCGTTAACGACGTTCAAATTATTTTTATTAGACATAAAAAAGCCCTCATTTCTCTTATTTTAGCCAAATATTTGGCCGTAAGCGTCAGAAATGAGTTCGATTATTTATTTATTGAGTTGTATTTTTAGAATAAGACACTAATTTTTACGGCTTATTAGTGTTCACGGGCACTCTAAATGACTTCTCCGCCCGATAGCGGATAAAGATTTAATATAGTTATATTAACAGAAACGATAAAAGAAGTCAACACTTTTTATACCGGTTGAGCAAGATTTTACTATTTGTCAAATAATAATTAATTATTACCTAAATTTAGCTAAAAATGTGTATAAAATGCCTGAAAAACCAAAACTGTAAGTTAAAAAATATTTAAGTTATCCACAGGCCAATTACTAACCCGGCCAATAGTCAAACTACAATAGTTGATTTTTCCGCTTCTTAAGGTTATACTTATCAATACATTTTATCAAAAAATGCGGCACCTTACAAAATAATCGCGTAAAAACCAAGGGAGTAACACTATGATAATTCCACGCGTTAAGTTGTTGCGTCTGATTATCCCCGCCTATCCCCCGTTTAATCCTTATAATCGGTTTTACAGCCGTACGACCGCCTTGGGAGCGATCCTAACCGCCTCCGCGGCCAACAAAATACCTGGCTGGGAAGTTGAGGTGATTGACGAAAACAACTGCCCCGATACGCCCGCCTGTCTAAAATTAGCTCCGGACGGCCACATCGATCATGAATTTTTGCAAAAGGAACGACCGGCTGATATTGTCGGTTTCTCCGCCTCCTTGAGTTCCGCCATCCCCCGCGTTTTTAAGTTAGCCGAAATCTATCAGTCGCAGGGAGCGCTTACGGTGGCTGGCGGCTATCACGTTACCGCTTTGCCCGAAGAAGCGCTTGATCATCATCTGGATATCGTGATTATGGATAACGAAGAAAAAACAATCATGCGAGTCATGAAAGTTTACGATTCTTTGTGCCGGGACATTGATTATGACTTGTGCCTGGCAAACAGAGCGCTGGGGACCTACAAAAATAATCGCTCGTCTCATTTTTATGAGCTGGAAGAAAAAATAAAGAACTATTGGCTTGAAGTGGACGGCATCGCCTTCCGCCATATTGATGAAACCATAATTAATCCGCCCGCCGACCAATCGCCCAACTGCCGATCGGCATCATTGCCTGATTTCAGTTTATTGCGCTACGGCAAAATAAAAATTTATCCGATTAATTGGCACCGCGGCTGTCCGCTTAAATGCGAATTCTGCGCCGTCAGAAAAAAACCCAGCAAAGAGTCGGCTCTTGATCTGCTTAAGGTTGTCCGATATTATCATGAAAAATTCGGCGCTAAAAATTTTTTTGTCGTTGACGACCAATTCGGCGGCGACTTGAATAATCCGGCAGAGCGCGATCAGCTTATTGCGGCATTGCGCCTGCTGATAAATTACCAAAAAAGGATCAAGAAGCGTTTTAAGTTCAACGTCCAAATAAAACTAAACGCCAGTGACGACGCAGAGCTTCTTTTATTATTGCGTCAAGCGGGCGTAACTACGGTTCGCGTTAGTTATGAGTCGTCACTTATTGAAGCTCCGAAACTTAATGACGGGACTCATCACCGCACCGTTAAAAGCCACACCGTAAAATTGCGCGCCATGGTCTGCCATACCCGGCAATGGCGCCAAGCGGGATTTTTGGTCCATGGCATGTTCATTTTCAATTATCCGAGAGCCGACATAACTGACGCCCTAAAAAAATACGGCCGGCTGGGCGTTGAAGCTCTGCAAATTCTTGATTTTGGAGCGATAACCGAGCCCGCTGAAAGTTTAGTCAAACCGCCGACAATAAAAGATCGGGTTATCGCCGTTAAGGAATTTATCCGCCGGGCGGACATCAACACAATACAGGTTTCCTTGGCCGTGCCTTCGCCGGGAACGGCGTTGCGCGACAGATTGAAAAAATCCGGACAGCTTTTTCCCGTAACAGAAATCGGCTGGGAATATTATGACGGCCAATTCCCGCTCTACCAGCCGGGCAACTGCGAAGCGGAAGAGATGTGGCAGGGAGCCCAAGACATCATGTCCGGCTTTTACGGCTTGAAAAATTTTTTCCGCCGAACCTTTTTCAGCGGCTGGCCGCTGAAACGGAATCAAATAAGCGAAGCCGTACGCCGTGATTTTTCAGACAAACTAAAAAGAGCCAAAACAGCTCTTAATCAGTAATTGCGCTTTATACCGTTCGCTTGAGCGAACGGTTTTTCTTTTGCCAAAATTCTTCAAGTTGTACGGCGATTATTTCCGGCTTAGCAGTATAAACAAACAAAAATTGCCGAGCGTTGACGCCGCGAATCATTAATTTTAATCCGGCTTCAATCGCGGTTATTTTTATTCGGCGCGGCCCATGCTCAATGGATTTTATTTCTCCGGTAACGATCTTTGCAACTAAGGGATGGCGGTACAAAAATTTTATCAATTTATCCGCCTCATCAATAATCGTAGAATGACCCGAAGCGACTTTCTTTCCGGCAATATGAGGCATAAATTCAAGCTAATAATTCTCTCGCTGCCGTTCGCTCGTCCCACGGCAATTTGCGGCCGGAAGCGACGCAAATCGCCTGCTCCGAACCCTTGCCGGTCAGAACCGTTAAATCGCCCGCTTGGGCCCGGCTCAAAGCAAACTTGATCGCCTCGCGCCGATCCGGAATCTTAAACAGATTTTTGCCTTCAATCTTGCCGGCTTTTTTGGCGCCTGCCGCCACTTGGTCAATAATCATTTGCGGATCGTCATCATACGGATCTTCATTAGTCACAATGCAAATATCGGCGTTTCGCGCCGACAACTCGCCTAATACGGACCGGCGACTGGTATCCCGGCCTCCGCCGCAAGATCCGAAAACATGAATTATCTTATTGCCCGGACCGGCTAACTGATGGTCTTTAATGGTGGCGAACAATTGCCGCATTGATTCCGGTTCCGGCGCGTAATCAACCAACACTGTAAATCCTTTGCCGTTCTCAATGAATTCCATGCGGCCTGGCACGCCGCTGACTTGTTCCAAAGCTTTTCGGCCGGCGGCCAAAGCGATCCCCTGTGATCGGGCTACAGCTAATGCCGCCAAAGAGTTGTAAATATTGAACTTGCCAAACAGCTTGAGATCAAACTTTTCATCGCCGACGGTAAAACTGACGCCGCCGGGATTGTAAGAAATATTTTCCGCTTTGATTTGGCCGGCGCTGTCAATGCCAAAAGTAATCTTTTCCCCGACTTGGAAAGCCAGAAACTCTTCTGCCCGCTGATCGTCGCTGTTGGCAACAATCACTTTCGGTATTTTCCGGCCGGCAATCACTTTAATCGGCGAATCCTCCAGGTGCTTGAATAATTTTAGTTTGGCTTTTTTGTAATTATCAAATCCGCCGTGCGCTTCAATATGCTCGGGCGTCAGATTGGTAAAAACGCAAACGTCATAATGGATTCCCAAATGGCGATATTGCTCAATGCCCTGGGAGGAAGTTTCAATCACCGCGTACTGGCAACCGGCGGAAATCATTTGTTTAAGTAATTTCTGCAAGGCCAATCGCCCCAGCATAGTCATCTTTTTGTCATTCAACCATTCCTTATCGGCTATTTTAAACAAAGCCGTGGAAGCGGCGCCGACTTTGTAACCAGCTCCCTCCAAAATTGAGGCGATCAAACTGACAGTCGTGGATTTGCCATTAGTGCCGGTAACGCCGATAACGATTATTTTTTCCGACGGCCGGCCGTAAACAATATTAGCCAAAACCGCCAGCGACTTATGGTAAGCGGCCAGCCAAGCAACGGGAAGATTATCTTTAATAATTGATTTTAAACCCATATTTTATGCCTTCAGCTTAACATTTTGCGGTCTTTTTAGCAATTGCTTGGCGGCCGAATTATTGCTATAATTAATTCATGTCATTCATCCATCAAATCATTTCTTATGTTGGCGGCCTGGCTATCGCTATCACTTCGGCTTTGGGCTATCCCGGGCTGGTTTTTTTGATGGCCTTAGAAAGCATGGTTGTACCTCTGCCTTCGGAATTAATTCTGCCTTTTGCCGGATTTTTAGTCGCGCAGGGGCAATTTGATTTTGGGCTAGCCGTTCTCGCCGCCGCCGCCGGCTCTTTAATCGGTTCATTGATTTCTTACGCTATGGGCTACTACGGTGGCGATAAATTCGTCCGCACTTTCGGCAAATATTGCTTGCTGGATGAAAGCGACCTGAATGTCGCCGAACGCTGGTTTGCCCGCCGCGGCGAATTGACGATTTTTATTTCCCGTTTTGTGCCGGTGGTGCGGCATTTGATTTCCATTCCTGCCGGCATTGGCAAGATGAATCTGATAAAATTCTCTTTTTACACCTTGGCCGGCGCGGCGATCTGGAACACCATTCTGCTTTATTTGGGCTATGTCCTGGGAGACAACTGGGCGGAAATCAGAAAATATTCTGAAAAACTGTCATTGCTCGTTGCTTTACTTTTGATTCTAATTTTGGTTTTTACGCTCTGGCGGCACTCTAAGCACAAGCATAAAAAAATCCCGGCTTAAAGCCGGATTTTTTATGTTTGTCATTCTAAACAAGGCGAAGAATCTCAAATTCATTTCTGATACCTTTCTCTAAGAGAAAGGTATCTCCAAAGAGTCGCGAGCAAAGCATAAATCATGGCTAAACTTTATGCTCCACCTGCCTGCCGGCAGGCAGGATCCCGAAAATTTTCTGACGCTCCACCTGCCTGCCGGCAGGCAGGCTTGCAAAACTTTTCTGGTCGTTCCCGCATAAAGTCGCACAAGATTTTGTTATGCTCGCATTTAAAAATACAAATACAATAACGGAACAATTATTGTTCCGTTATAATCAAGGTTCATATTAATCGGTTGTCTCCGGAGATTATCCAGTTAAATTTTCGGCAGCCGTCCTTTCCAAATACCAATCATTAGCCAACATGTCGTCAAGATAAGCGAAACGTCCTTCAATTTCCATATCCTCGTCCCATTCTCGTTCCAGATATAGTACCTTAAGAAACTCTCTTTCGTTACATTCCGCGCCCAAAACAACCGCTATCATGCCGAACTCGCCCCTGCATTCGTCCCGAAATTCTTCCTTAACCAATAAAGATCTGTTCCGCCAGCCGGCTCGACAGGCGCGCCGGCCTTTAGCGATTTCAGCCAGGGGAAATGCCCCGCAAAAATCCCAAATCGCGTAAGGTTCTAATTCATCGGTTTCTGTCAGCGGATAACCGGCCATGATTTTATCCTTTCATAGTTGAAATTAAAAAGAACATTTCTCAAGAATTAACACTCCATGCTATCTGCCTAAAATTTTCAAGGCCTCTTTGATCTTATCGCCCGCATCCGGCAACTGGCACCGGCTAAGCGCCTCGCGCGCCTGGCCGGACGAATAACCCAGGGAAACCAACGCCTCCAAAGCGTCGCCGAAATCATCGTTCCAGGAAGCCGCGCCGCCGGTCATGGTTCCGCCTAATTTATCCTTAAGCCCTATCACGATTTTTTCCGCCGTCTTAGGGCCGATGCCGGAAACCTTGGCTAAAATCTCGTGATTGCCGCTTTGCGCGGCGGTTACAATGTCATCAATCTTGGCCTTACGCAGAATATCCAAAGCGCTTCTGGGGCCGATGCCGGACAAAGACAAAAGCAATTCAAAAAATTCCAGTTCTTCTTGGGTGGCAAAACCGTACAAGTCCAATACGCCTTCGGCTACCTGTGTGTAAACAAAAACTTCCGCCGTCTCTCCGACGGTAAAACCGTTCAACAGCCGATCTAAAACATAAATTTTGTAACCGACTCCGCCAACGTCAATCACGACGAAATTTTCTTTTTTCAGTTGATGGGATTTTAAGCGGATTTGGCCTTTTAGATAAGCGATCATAATCTCTTGACAAGTATTGTTTACTTCAATATAATACAGCAAAACGGAACATTTTACAACTTCAAAAATCCAACCGTAAAGGAGGAATAGCCATGCCCGACGATTGCCGGCATATTCCGGAGTCCGCAATAAAAGATGAAGGGACTTGCCGATTGTGCGGCCAAAAATTAGAAAAGAACGGGGTACTTGCGCCGGAAGAAATAACCGCACTGCTGGGGGCGGAAACGCCGGCAAAAAAAAGATTTGTCGTTACCGGCGGCCCCGGATGTTTCTTATTGTCTCTGTTGAAAAGAATACGCTAATAAGACGGGAGGGATAATCGTATGCCTCAAAACAAGAAAAAACAAGGTCGCAAAGGAAAGCAACATCGGCATGATTGGCAGGCGGTTAATTTTAAAAGTATGGCGGATGACCGCATTAAATGCAAGGTATGCGGGTTAGTCAAAATTTGCGAGCATGACGCCGGCGAATCCATGGGGGGAAGCGGCTGTTGCTTTTGCAATATCTGCGGCGGATATCTCGGTTTAGCTCACTAGCCAATAAAAATTTGTACAACAAAAGCTGTCGAAAATTTTCGACAGCTTTTTTATTTTTCTATCTTTTTACCCTGATCAATCCGGAGAAAGGCGCGATTTCCACGCCTCGTTTTTCCAACTCATCCAAAAACAGATTGACGCCCAGAGAATCGGAAGACATGTGTCCGGCAATCACCACATTGACATGGTGTTTTTGCGCTTCCTTCTTATGTTCCTCGCTCATATGCATGCCGATAATCGTGCCGATGCCGGCGTGCGCCATTTTTTCATAAATATCTTTGGAATTGGAAGTGCCGCCGGTGATTTCCGTCAAAACGATCCTGCCGCAATAATTATCCTCGCTGCCGGCAAAAATTTTCGGGCCGGTTTTCTGCTTGGCCGCCAACTGGTATTCGGTGATATCTTTCAGCAACTTCATCAATTCGCCGACCGTTTCCAACTCCACCGCCTCCACCTTGTCTTTTAAGAATTTCGCCGCCAAATTATCGCAAGGAGTATGAATGCAAGCCAAATTAATATCCAACAGCCGCGCCGCATCCACGGAACGCTGATGATTGGCCGGTGAAACGCCGCGCGCCACTTCGGACACTCTTTCTTTGGTAATGGCTTGCGCCACATTGATGGGCACGCCGTACTGCGCCAGCACTTCGGCCTGAAGATGCATGACATCGCCCAAATCCGCCAAGGCCTCGCCTTCCGGATGGTGAGCGATAACCGTGTCGTAGCCCAATTGCTTGGCCAAAATCAATTCCGGCGTTTCAATATCAATGCCGCACAGGACTTTCTTAACTTCCCGGCCGTTATCGTATAAAATTCTGCTGTCGGCGTAAGGATTGGCGAGTTTTTCCAAATCAAAATCCTTCTTCTGTTCCTCTTTCAGTTGATCAAACTTTTCTTTGGCTTTGGCCAGATTTTTCCTGACCCGCTCTTCGCCGCGCAAATCGGCTTCAATGCCCATTTTGATCGCCAAACTGTAGATGTCTTTAAGCAACATAAATTTGATATTAAAATTATTAATTAATCTAATCATTAATCAAAGAAAAAGTCAAACAAAAAATCATCCCGAACCGGCAATGATTCAGGATGACGAAAAGTAAAAAGTTTAAGTTTCCCTGCCCATAATCACCTGGGGCAGCTCGCGAAAATCCCGCGCCACCCTTTCTAACTTGCTGGTTTCCTCATTGCCCGCCAACCGGTCAAACAACACCGTCCAACCCGCCCACTGAAAAGTGGTGATTAATCCGGTAACGACAAAGATTACCAGCAAAATGGCGATTAAACAAATGACGGAAACGATCATCTTGACCCAGAAAGCCAAAAAAGGAAAATACAACGGGATAACCACCACGGAAACGGCGACAAAAATCAAAACCAAAAAAGTAACGATAAAAGCGGCTATCATGTAAGCTAAAAACATGAACAAAGCCATCTCCAGGGAAATCAGCCAATTGGCCTTAAACAACTCCCAGGCGGAAACTAACGCGGTTTTCATTTTTTGCTTTTTAAGCAAGATGAAAAAAATCTGATACTTGATGACAAAAGAAACGATTAAGGCCAAAACGACGAAAACCAAAAACGACAAAACATAAATCGTTACGCCCCAGGCGCCCAAACCGGAAATCAAACCTGCCTGCCAGCCCAATAAAGAGAATAAAACGAATAAAACCAATTTTAACAAAATAACCGCGCCGAAAACCGGCCAGAAATTGGCCCAGGCAAACTGCAAGGCCTCTTTAATGAGCGGTTTCTTGTTGCGATTATACAAAGCGACGTTGCGGATAAGCCCGGATTGGCATAAAACAGCTACGGCGACGACGGCAAAAATCACAGCCAGAGAAATCAAAAGTATTAGCAGGGCAACGCCCAAAAGAACGGCGCTGGACGGCCAAGCGGCTTGAAAGGCCGACCAGCTCAACGTCGCGCCGCTGGCTACGACCGTAGCCGCGCCCTCCTGGAATCCGCTGATGACCGAGCTGACGATATTAGTTGAAGAATTGCTAAAAAAGGCGCGGGAAATTATCTCATATTCGCCGCCAGAAGAAATCAAAACGGCAATAAGCCCCAGCCACCAAAGATTTTTATAACGCCAGGTAATCTCCCAGGCCCGTTTTAAAACGGGACGATAAAGATAATTAGTTGTTTGCATGGGCATATGATTATAAGTTAAAAGTCGAAAGTCCTTAAAGTCAAAAAGTATTAAGGAGTATCGTGACTTATGTTTATATTATAGCATAATAACCAACAAGATAAAAAGTAATAAGTAACAGGTAATAAGTCAGGTAATAAGTAATGGGTAAAATAACAAAAAAAATAATAAAATACTTGTTACTTATTACTTATTACGTATTACTAAAAAACCGCCACCAGAGCAGCGATCTTTTAAGTGTTTTATCTAACAGAAGATAATTAAGCGGTAAACAACTGTTCAAATTCTTCCGACTCTATGGTTTCCTTTTCCACTAAAGTATTAGCGATTTTATCCAAGTATTCGCGTTTCCCGGTGATTACTTTTAAAGCCAGCTTAGCGGCTTCATCCAATAAGCGGCTGATTTCTTTGTCAATCTCTTCAGCCGTCCGATCGGAGTAATCGCGTTCCTCGTGCAGTTCCCGGCCCAAAAAAATCAGTTCTTCCCGTTCGCCGAAAGTTCTTAGTCCCAGTTTTTCGCTCATGCCGAAATCCGAGATTAAGCGGCGCGCCAGCTTGGTGGCTTGGCGCAAATCATTCTGATCGCCGGTCGTTACTTCGTTGAATACTTCTTCTTCGGCGATGCGTCCGGCCAGCATTACCGCCAAATCCTCCAAAAACTCGCTCTTGGTGTGGAGTTTTTTGTCTTCCAGCGGCAACTTCAAAGTATAGCCGGCGGCGGAGCCGCGGGCGATAATAGATACCTTTCTGACCGGATCGGTATTGGGGAGCTCATGAGCGACCAAGGCGTGGCCGGCTTCATGATAAGCCGTAATTTTTTTCTCCTTATCGTTTAGTATGTGGCTTTTGCGTTCCGGCCCCAGCAAAACTTTATCAATGCAAGATAAAATATCATTCTGAATGACTGATTTCTGATTGGTTAAGGCGGCTTTGATCGCCGCTTCATTCAATAAATTCATCAAATCGGCGCCGGAAAATCCCGGAGTGCGTTCCGCCACCTGGCGCAAATTCACGTCTTTGGCCAAGGGTTTCTTCTTGGCGTGGACTTTCATAATGGCTTCGCGATCATTAATGTCCGGCAAATCCAAAGTAACGCGGCGGTCAAAGCGTCCCGGCCGCAACAAGGCGGCGTCCAGAACGTCAGGACGGTTAGTGGCGGCCATGACAATAACATTATCCGACGGTTCAAAGCCGTCCATCTCGGTCAAAATCTGGTTCAGAGTTTGTTCGCGTTCATCATGGCTGCCGCCCAGACCGGCGCCGCGTTGGCGGCCGACCGCGTCAATCTCGTCAATAAAAACAATGCACGGCGCGTGCTTCTTGGCTTTCTTGAATAAGTCGCGCACGCGGGAAGCGCCCACGCCCACAAACATTTCCACGAACTCCGAGCCGGAAATGGAAAAGAAGGGTACGCCCGCTTCTCCGGCCACGGCTTTGGCCAGTAACGTCTTGCCAGTACCGGGCGAGCCCAAAAGCAAAACGCCTTTGGGAATAGTGGCGCCCATGGCTAAAAACTTTTTCGGGCTCTTTAAAAAATCAACGACTTCCAATAGCTCCTGTTTGGCTTCCTTGACTCCGGCCACATCCTTAAAAGTGATTTTATTATCCTTGTCCGGATTGAACTGCCGCGCGCCGCTCTGGCCGAAAGACATGGCTTTATTGTTGGCGCCGGAAGCGGACTTCAGCATAAACCAGAAAAAAGCCAAAATAATAATGACGGGGATGGCAATGGGTAAAAGCGTGGCCAGCCAAAATTTCCAACCGGTGTCGTTTTTGATGTTAATGGCGACCTGGCGGATTTTCTCCGGCGCCACGTTGTAATTTTTCAGCATGGTGCTTAAGGAATCTTCCGTCTCTTTCTGCACGGTCAGCTTCTTGCCGTCTTTTAAGGCAACGCTCAAAGTATTGGACTCTACATCAATAGATTTAACATTGTCGCTTTCAATCGCGCTGACTAAGGTGGTGAAATCGGCTTCCTGCGGCTGATCCTGCCGGACTTGCAAAAAAGAAAAAATTACCAGGATAACGGCAAAAATTCCGATATAAATTAGAGTGCTTTTGGAAATATTTTTCATAGATTAGAAATAATTTGCTATAATTAACTTAGACGAATCATAACATATAACTATGGCTAAGTCAAACATCAATCGTTGGCAACTCGCCGCACCTTTGGATAATTTCTGGCGCGCTACTCTGATTAAAATTCTGCCTGATTGGATTACTCCTGACGGCTTATCAATGTTAAGATTAATTCTGATACCAGCCGTGCTTTTGACTTTTGCTTTCGACAACTTTTTATTGGCGGTTATCCTGTTTGCCTTCGCCGCTCTTTTGGATTCTATTGATGGCGCGCTATCGCGGTCCAGAAATATCCACACTCCCTGGGGCTTAATCATTGATCCTTTGGCTGACAAATTATTGATCATGACGACGATTCTGTATTTGGCTTTAGTTTTTCCCGCTCCCTGGTTGATTCTTAGTGTTTTCGGTTTGGAAGCATTGCAGCTTCTGGGCGCGGCGGCGGTTTTGGGCTTGAGCAATAAGCCGACTTTGCCAGCCAGTATTTTCGGCAAAGCCAAAATGCTTTTAATTTCCGTAACCGTTGTGCTGATTTTTCTTTGGCTGATTCTTGGTTGGTCCTGGCTGTTAACTTTAACCGTTACCTGCCTCTGGCTGACGCTAACTTTGCAAGCCGCCACCTGTATCCATTATCTTTACCGCCTGGCCGGCCATAAATAACATCGCGCTCCAAAAATAAAAACATCCTCGCCGAAACGGGGATGTTTTTATTTTTTACACTTCTATCACTACCGGCAAAATCATCGGGCGCTTTTCTGTTTTTTGAAACAGGAATTTGCCGATTTCATTGCGTAGTTTTTCTTTCAAATACTGGTCATCGGGTGCGGTAACCGGATTATTGTCTTTAAGAATCTTCTTGATTTTAATCCGAGTCATCTCAATCAAGCGTTTATTCTCTTTCAAATAAACGAAACCGCGAGAAATGATATCCGGACTTTGGATCAGTTCTCCGGTTTTGGCGTCAACAGTGGCAATGATAACCAGCATGCCGTCTTCCGCCAATTGCTGGCGGTCGCGCAACACGATGTTATTCATGTCGGTAATACCCAAGCCGTCCACAAACACGTAAGAAGCCGGAACTTTTTTGCTCAAGATACCGGCGCTTTTGCCGCTGAATTCAATTATACTGCCGTTATCCGGCACAAAAACCCTGTCCGGCCTGAAACCGATATCCTTTGCCAGTTTAGCCGCTTCCTTCAACATGTAGTGGTTGGCGTAAGAAGGGATAAAGTAGTCCGGCTTGATGGACTTGAGCATATAAGAGATGTCTTCGCGGTTGCCGTGGCCGGATACGTGGATGTCCATGATATTGCCGTGGATGACATTGTCGCACTGGCGATACAAATTATCTTTCAAGCGCTGGATCGTCCGTTCATTGCCCGGAATAACCGAGGAAGACAGAATGACCGTGTCGTTTTTGCGCAACTTGACCGACTTGTCATTGCCGTCAATGATGCGCGACAAAGCGGCATTGTCTTCGCCTTGCGAACCGGTGCATAAAATAACGATTTTCTTTTCCGGATATTGGTCAACATCTTCCACCCGGATGACGGAATTTTTTTGATACTTGATATAACCTAATTTTTTGGCGATCTCCACGTTATTTTTCATGCTGTAGCCCATCAGAGCCACTTTCTTGTTGAGTTTTTCACAAGTGGCGATAATCCAACTGATTCTTTCAATCTGGGAAGAAAAAGTGCCGATGATCATGCGGCCGGGGGCTTCCGTAATCAGCTTGGCAATGTTTTTTTGCATGTCTTCGGTCGTGGCGGATTCTCTGACGTCAATGGCGCCAAGCGATTCCAGCATCAGAACGGTCGGCCGCGGCAATTTGGCCAAGTAACTGTATTCCAGCAGCGGTTTGCCGTGTTTGTCTTTTTCCAGTGTCCAATCGCCCGGGTGGATAATCGTGGCAACCGGCGTCTTGATAATCACACCGACCGCATCCATAATGGAATGATCAATGGGGAAGAAAGAAATATCAAAAGCGCCCAGCTTCAAACGATCGCTGACTTTCTGCACCATGATAATTTTTAATTTTTTGGCACCGTCTTTCTTGTAATCCTCAACGCGATGCTTGACTAAGGCGATGGTCAGCGGCCGGCCGATGATAGTCGGATTGCCCAGTTTTTCCAACAGAATGGGCGCCGCGCCGATGTGATCCAAATGGCCGTGGGAAAAAATCACGCCTTTGACGTTTTTTTCCTTGCCTCTTAAATATTCAATGTTGGGAATGATGTAATCAATGCCCGGCATGTCTTCTTCCGGAAACTGAATGCCCATATCCAAAATCACGATATCGTTTTTGTACTCAAATATCGTCATATTGCGGCCGACTTCCTCATAGCCGCCAATGGGAATAATGCGCAGCTTGTCGCCGCTTTTAGCCCCTGCCGCAGTTACTGTTGCCGCGGCCGCTAGACCGGAACGCAAATCGCGCGTCGCGGGCTGACGGAATTGTTCGCGCGCGGCGGCTGCCGCGGTTTGCTGTTTCTGGCGCGAATCGCGCGCCTGATAATTGCCGGCTTTATTGCGTTTAGACCAAAAACCCTGGGGCTTCTGCTGCTTGGACGAAACCGATTGTTTAAGCTGGTTGGAACGGATAACCGGCACTTCCATGCCGCTTAGCCATTGATCCAAACTTAGATTTTTTTTGTCCGCTTTTTCTTCTCCCGGCTTGCCGGAAGAAATCGCCGCGGGGCCGCGGAAAGCGCCGGCGGGCTTTCTCTGCGGTTTGTGCGATTTTTTCATGGCGGAGAATGCCGGCCCCTTGAATTCCTTCTTGGGCGCATTCCGCCTGTAGTTTGTGCTACTATTCATAAAATTCTTAATTACACTCCTTAATGCTCCTTTAATTAATATTTAACGTGCTAAAAAACAAAATTGTCTTTTTAGCGAGCGATTTATCATCGCTGAGAGTTACCCAGTTGAATCCGCTAAAAGCGGGCGGCAGAGCCGCACTCAAGGGGGTAAAAATGTAATTGTGCCGACGGAGAGGGTTGAACTCTCATGGCCTTGCGGCCACACGGCTCTGAACCGTGCGTGTCTACCAATTTCACCACATCGGCGGGATGGGATATTTAAGAGAAATCCGGAATATGATTCCGGAAAAAATAACGTTTACTTTGGCTGATAAGCCGATAACCGGTTAACGCCGCTTGGAGTCCGCGATTTCAGCAAAAAGAGAAACCACAAGCGGAGAAAGCATCGGCATAATGGCGCCGGGATTAACCCGATTGTCGCAATCACAATCTTTTACGATAGAACCGCAAACCTTGCACCACCTGACTGTCTCGCTGACAAAAGACGGGCCGACGACGTGAGAACAGATGATTTTCAGATCATGCCGGCCCGATTGGCATTCGCCAAGGGCCTTGGCCGAATCGCTCGATATTATTAAACCATCGGTTGCCGAACCTTCAGTTTCCATAACTGCTCCTTTCTTATATTGTTTTAAAAGGATCTGAATTGAATGGACTAATCTTAAAGAACAAACGCACTTTCTCTAAAATATCTCATTTTTTGTTATCGGGGTCTAATTGCTAATTATACAGCAAAAAAGGAAAAAAGTCAAGGGCTAATGGCGCCAGGCGTATTTCACCTTGACATACCATTCGCTGACATTAGCCAAACGATCGCTGTAGCTGGCGATGGAGGTAACGTCAAAACCTTTCAAATTGCTGTATTGGGGGTAAGTATAAGTGGGGCTGTAAAGGAAAACCGCCGGCAGTTGCTGGGAAATTATTTTCTGGAATTCCCAATATTTTTCCTGTCTTTGATCGTGATTTAAGATGCGCCGCGCCGATTCCAATATGGCATCAACCTTGCTGTCGGAAAAAACCGCCAGATTGGATCCGGGGTATTCGTTCTGCGACGAGTGCCAAAAAGCGAACGGATCGGGATCGGATGACATATTTTCCGAAAACAACAGAATCTCATAACGGCGATTATTGATATTTTCTTGGATAATCTTATTCTTGTCCACCGCTTCAATCGTAGTAATAATGCCCAATTGATCCCAGGACTCCTTGATGATTTTAGCAACGGCCAAATATTGCGGCTGATCGGGCACGGTCAAGGTGAAACGCAATTCATACCCCTTCTTCCGCAACACCTGTTCAATCATATTGTCGCCGGTGGAGGTAGCCGTTAACTGCCAGCCGTTAGTTTGCAACAAGGCGGCGGCCGCTTCCAGATCGTAAGAATATTTTTTGATATCGGGGCTGTTGTCAATGCCGGGCAGAATCGGCGCGTCAATAATCTTGGCCTGACCGCCGAACACTTCTTTGACCATTCGTTCTTTATTCACGGCCAAAGCCAGGGCCTGACGGATATAATCCGCTTGAAGCAAGGAATTCTTTTTCTGATTGAAAAAAATGGCGGCGTATTGCGGCTGTTCCAGTTCATGCATGACAATATTCTTATGGCGCTTCAAATCAACTTGATTCTCCCGGGGCAAATAAGCCAGGCCGTCCACGTTTTTATTCTTCAAAGCGTCTATTGCCGAACTGATATCGCCGTAAAATTTGAATACCAGTTGCTTAATGTAGGGCTTGGCGCCGTAATAATCATCATTAACCGACAGGGTGTACGATTTGATCACGCCGCTTTTATCTTTCTTAAAACTCTCCACTTCCCAGGGTCCGGTGCCTATAGGTTTTTTGTTCAGCTCGTTTAAATCAGCGTTGGCCGGCGGGATATTGTACCACAAATGCTCGGGCAGAACACCGAAAGTCAGCGTGCTGGCAAAGGGCGCAAAGGGTTCTTTAAGCGTGAATTTGACGGTGTAATCATCGGTTTTTTCCGCTACAACGCCGCGGAAGCTTTTGGCCAGAGGGCTTTTGAATTCCGTGTCTTGCAAGGAAGAAAAGGTAAAAACCACGTCGTCGGCGCTAAACGATTCGCCGTCATGCCATTTGACGTTCTGGCGCAAATAGAAAGTATAAACCAAACCGTCGGCGGAAATCTCGTAACGCTCGGCCAAATCCGGAGTCAATTGATGATTCTTGTCGTAAGCCAGCAAAGAAGAAAATATCAGCCGGCTCAAATCGCCGTCCACGCTGTTGGTTTGGGATAGAATCGGATTAATGAAACGCGGCGAGCCGATCAATCCTTCCGAATATTCTCCGCCGGCTTTAGGCAGGGGCACGGAAAAAATAACGAAGGCCTTAAACAGCAGAAAAATAAAACAAAAAATGACGACGGCGCCGACAAAACGCAGCTGTCTATTTTCTGTCGTTGACAGGAATTTGGGCAAATACTTGAAATGCTTCAACCGCAAACGCTTGTTTTCATTCAGGCCGAACAGAATTTTTCGGTCGTAATGATGCTGGCGCTGAAAACGCCGCAATTCCGAGCTTTGCCGATCAAAAAACCTCTCAACTTTCCTTCTGAGATTTTTGAATAAAAAATCCACGGTTAAAATTTACGAAATAATAACTGACTGCGCGCTCTGCGCCTTTTTACCGCTATACCGCTAGCTATGCCGCTAATAGAGCACATTGAGCAGGGAAACTCCTAAAAAAATTATGGCGATAACAATGGTGGCGTTGAACAATACCTGTTCCAAACCGCGCTTGGTTCTGTAAACGTTGCCTTCGCCGCCAAAAGCCGCGCCCAGTCCGGTGCCGCGATTCTGCAATAAAATCACTGCGACCAAAGCGACGGCGGAAATAAGTTGGATGATGTCTAAAATCATATTTGAATATGTTTAAAATGCTTTAAAATAGGTGCCTTAACTTGATCTCATAATATCACAAATAAAGAGTTAAAGTCAAACAAAAAAACCGCCGCGCGGGATTGGCCTTTTGTTTCGGGACTGGATTTATTATCATTAATAATGGTATAATATGGGAAGAAAAATTAACAATTCCAAGTTAATGATCCCGAAACTTGAATTGTCTATCAGCAATCTTTTGTTTCATTTAATATCATAACTATGCCTCAAACCACCGGCGAAGCCGAATGGCTCTTACAAGCATTGAAAAAGGACTACGGCCGCCCCGCGTCCAAGGACTCTTCCAAAATAAAACTCAATCAACTGGTGTCCAAGTTGGGATTTTTTTACGAAAAAATCAGAAACGCCATTGATTACAACGACGAGCACTTGATCCGCCGCAATTCCTTGCGCCGCCTGATTAACCGGCAGATGAAATTCCTCTCGGAACGCGATCCGGTAAAAATCTCCGAGACCGTTATCTTTGAATTCATTCGCGCCAAATACCTGCCCAACGACGCTTTGCCGGAAACCGACATTGAACAGACCGCGGCCATCATCGCCAAATATCTGATGCTTTTCAAATACCTGCAGGGCCACCCGGTGGCGGAAACCAAAAAAGTCAACGACTGGCTTTTGGATCTTTTGACCTGCGAGATTGACGAGTATCTCTTTCCCAACGGCCGGGATATGGCCATGGTCAATTTCATGTATGGCGAAATGGTCAAAAGCATTTCTTTCGTCAAAAGCACCATAGACGAAAAAGAACGCAATCTGCAAATCTATATCGCCGTCCTGAAAAATCTGCTCAAAGCCGATTTGCCGCTCATCCGCTACTGGCTCGTCAAATTGTACAATCCGCGGTGGAATTCTTTTACTCCGGACGACATCAAAAAATTCGCGCCCGACTTGGCTGGCGTCAGGAACCGCATTGAACTGCATCTTAACCATTACTCCGGCTATCAGATAACGCAAATGATTAAAAAGCAAGCGGTCTTCTTCCAAATTTTGAAAGAGATCGTTGAGCAGAGCGATGACAATATCCGGGAGACGTTAAACGATGAGAAAAAACTGGAAGAAAAAATTAACGAGGTCTGCAACAAGAATTACAAACGCATCCGCAGCAAGTTGATCGGTTCTATTTTCCGCGTCATTATTTATATTTTCTTCACCAAAACCATCCTGGCTTTCATCCTGGAACTGCCTTACGACGAGTTTATTATCGGCGAAGTCAATTGGCAGGCGCTACTGATCAACATCATCTTCCATCCCTTGCTGATGTTTGTCATCGCCATGTCCATCAAGGTGCCGGGACAGAAAAACACCCAGATTATCATTGAAGAAATAAAAAAAATCATTTACGGCCAGGAACGCAAGCTGGTCTACAAGCCGCGCAAACTCCTGCGCCGCGGCTCTTTCACTTTCATTTTCTTCAACACTATTTACCTGGTCATGTTCGGCGTTTCTTTCGGCGTCGTGGTCGCGGTTTTGCACCGTTTGCGCTTTAATCTGCTTTCCGGCGCGCTGTTTATCTTCTTCTTGACTCTGGTTTCTTTCTTCGGCTTCCGCCTGCGCAACTTTGCCAACCAATTCCTGGTCGTGCCGCGCAAAGAAAACTTATGGAACTTCCTGGTGGATTTTTTCTCTCTGCCGATTATCCGCGCCGGCAAATTCTTTTCCACGAACTTTTCCAAGATCAACATCTTCCTGTATCTCCTGGATTTTATCATTGAAACGCCGTTTAAGATGCTGGTGGAACTGCTGGAGAAGGCCTTGTCGTTTATCGGCGAAAAACGGGAAGAAATATCTTAAAAACCGTATGAAACTAAACCTTAAATCAGAAATAATCCCCTGGCTGTTAATCTTAATCAGCAGCGTCGCCGCCATTTATTTTTATTTCAATTTCCCGGCCGTCGTGGCCACGCATTGGAATTTTTACGGCCAAGCCGACGGATTTTCCGGCCGGGGCTTCGGCGCCTTCTTCCTGCCGATACTGGTCATTATCTCCTATTTGTTTATAACCTTGTTGCCCTACCTGGATCCCAAAAAAGAACGCTACAAGGAATTCCTTGGCGCTTATCTGGGGTTTAGAACGGTTTTAATCCTTCTCTTTGTATTCTTGCAATTCATCACCGGTTTTTATAATCTCGGCTACAAGCTTAACATCGGCATTGCCGTGACTTGGCTGATCGGTCTTCTGATGCTGTATATCGGCTGGCTGATGCCAAAAATAAAAAGTAACTGGTTTGTCGGCATTCGCACTCCCTGGACTTTAAGCTCCGATAACGTCTGGAACAAAACCCACGCCCTCGGCCGCTGGCTGTTTGTGATTTTCGGCCTGGATATTATTTTAATGCCTTATCTGCCGGAAACCTGGGCGATTACGGCTTTCATCCTGGGACTCATGGTTCTGCTGCTGGGCAGTTTCGGCTACTCTTATTGGCTTTATTGCCAAGAAAAAAAGATTTAATTATGTATCGCTATCTTGCTATCGGTTTAATAACAATCACCTGCCTGCTTGTCATTGGAATCGGCGTCGCCTGGGCGCCGATTTTTCCTCTGGCCAAACAGCTGACTGTTATGCCGCCGGCTGATTCCCTGCCGGAAACGCCGGCTATAACCGCCACTACGCTGATTTTCGGCGGCGATGTCATGCTCTCGCGCAATGTCGGGCAAAAAATGGCCAAATACCAAGATTGGTCCTGGCCGTTTGCAAATATCGCCGGACTGCTGGCGGATGCCGATCTGGCGATTATTAATTTGGAGTCGCCTTTTACCATCGGCGGTTCACATTTGGTCAAAACCGGATCGTTTTCTTTTAACGCCGATCCGCAAGCGCTTGAAGGGCTGACTCAAGCCGGCATTGACGTGGTCGCCCTGGCCAATAATCATGTTTTAAACCAAGGCAAAAAAGGCATCGCCGATACGCAAAAGCTTTTAACCGCCAACGGCATTGCTTTTGCCGGCGCCGGATTAAACGAAACGCAGGCTCGTCAGCCCGCAATCAAGGAAGTTAATGGCCTTAAATTCGGTTTCTTGTCCTACGCTTACCCCGACGACTATTCCGTGGCCGGCACTTCTACCGCAGGATTAGCCGGTATGGACATTAAAAAAATGGCCAGTGATGTTAACCGATTAAAAACAGAAGTTAATATTGTGGTGATACTGATGCATGCCGGCATTGAATACACCAACAAGCCCAACGGGCAACAAATCGCCTTTGCCCATGCCGCCGTTGATGCCGGAGCCGATATGGTAATCGGCCATCACCCGCACTGGGTGCAAACCGCCGAGATTTATAACGGCAAACCGATTTTGTATTCTTTAGGAAACCTAATCTTTGATCAGATGTGGTCGCTTCAAACTCAACAAGGCGCCTTAGCCGAAGTAACGCTAACTGATAAACAGATAAATTCAATCCGGATTATTCCGATAAAAATTATTGATTACGGCCAAGCAACTTTGGCTACCGGTACGGACAAAGAATTGACTTTAAACAGGATGGGGTTAAATGACGAGATAATTAACATTAACAATCAATAGTTAATGTTAATCAAAAACCGAATCAATCCATTCTCCGTATTAATTTTTATATAAAGCAATTTTAAAAGCGGAGCATGTCATCACGACATTCCCCGCTTATTTTGTGCTGCCTTAACTGCGCTGTTGAGCCAACCGCGCCGCTTCCCGTGCCGCTGCCAGTATTGGGTCGTCTTCAAGTTTTGATCCGAATTGCGTCCGTTCGCGACGGGGCTTCTTAAATCCGGCCCGGTTCGCTTCCTTGAATGAGGCATCAAGGATCTGGCCGAGGCGGTTGATGAGGCCTCGGAGCCGCCGCTGGACGCGAGCTTTCTCCGATGCATCGCTGATTTCGTCGGGGTCTTTGCCGCCCAACAAAATCACGGCCGCCTGCCGTTTAATCCCCTCTCCGGAAACGAAGATGGGATCGCCATCCGGCTTCTCCCAGTAGTTGGGACCGACAGGGGCCTGCCGTCCGGTCTTTTCGCCGGTTTCGGGATCCACTTTTTCCTCTCGCCGATAACCTATTCCATATCTCCACCTCTCGAGGTTGAAGGCAACTTGCCCATCCTCAAAGTGAATCACCGTGACTTTGGCGAAGTGCGATCCAAACCCCGGCTGTAACACGGTCGTGTGGGAGAACTCCCCGTTCTCCTCGTTCATCAAGCTCTTGTTGATGACCGGCGTCAAGGGCAAAAGACGTTTGCCCAAGGAACCACGGCTCATGCCGCGAATCTGGGTGGTGCCGATAAGAATCGGCTCCACCATTTGGGGCATGTCCGCCGGCGCCACGATCTTCGTGGTACTGTGTCCTCGATGGACAATGACTTCAGGATTCTCAACTTGGGCGGACGCCTTCTCAATGCTCAAAAGCGCCCGATAGAGAAGGTCGTTGCTAACCTCGATCGCGATAAAAACGATCTGTTGGTTGGAAACGACGACGCCGTCATCGCCGACAACGTTGCAAGCGACTGGTAGACCACCCGCCTGGAACGTCTCCATGTCGACTTGGCCCTCACCGTAACCGGCTTCCTTTACCGTCAGCGTCGTTAATTCCGGCGCTTTCGGTTTTTCCGGCGCGAGCGCTTCTTTGACGACTTCCGCCGGTACTTCCGGCGTTTCTTCGTCAAGAACGGCCACGACGGCCTGTTCTTTTTCTTGGCGCTCTTGCATGGTGCGCTCCTGCATGGCTGCCAACTCGGCCGCCACTTGAGCTTCTTCACTTCTGTTACCGCGACGATCTTTCTTACTCATGATTGTTCTCCTGCCGCTAATTGCGGCTTTTATAGGGATTGTCAGGTACTTGCCACGCCCACCAGGACGTAACAATTAATTATAGCACACCATTATTTTTTTGTCAATAGGTTTATCCACAGGAACAACAAAAAATATGCTAAATATATTAAAAAATATCTAAATTTAAACAAAAAAATAAATAGCTAAATGCTATTTATTGGCTAGTGAGCGAGCGAACCAGCGCTTCAAAGCGCTGGATTCCGAGCGAGCGACGCCAATATAGTCAAATACTGCTCGGCTTGCCGAGCTGTTAGTACGCAAGTTCCACTATTACCC